>Ga0209639_1002600_pt1 | contig 13727 bp, 10 predicted proteins | sample EPASupsiteHSE605_FD_187268 | JGI IMG/M metagenome (GOLD analysis project Ga0209639, IMG submission 187268) | Bioremediated contaminated groundwater from EPA Superfund site, New Mexico - Sample HSE6-05 (SPAdes) (version 2) | ecosystem: Environmental > Aquatic > Deep subsurface > Groundwater >...
CTTTCACTCACTGCGCCACAGCTTTGCCAGCCACTGCGCGGAAGCAGGTGTACCCAAAGCCGTGTTGCTGTCCATCCTTGGCACCGACTCCGAGATTGCCGACAAATACTACACCCATATCGGTGAGGACGCTCAAGAGAAAGCCATCGCCGCCATCACAAGTTCGACAACGAGTTTGTCTCCGCAAGCTCGAATCGATCGGACGTTAAAGTACCTTCGCGCCGATGACAGTATCCCTCTTAATATTAAACAAAAAATAGAAAAATTATTAAAATAAAATATTATTAATATAGTTAAAATACTATGATTTTATATTATTTAAATTTTTATTATAACTTCTTATAACTTTATTTTATAACACAATATGAGGCGATATATGATCTCTGAAAAATTGTATCATATGATAACACGATGTTTCTTCCGCGCTTTTCGTTTTCCTGCGAGTATTGATTTCCCCGTTGATTATGATGTTGCAAGAAAAATATCGCGATTAAGTAAGGTCGATTTGTTTCTTAAACATACCACTAATCAAACAGTGAAAAAGGCAAGCAATTATTCATATGAACAACATGATATTGCAAAAAAACAACATGATATTGTAAAAAAACAATTGCATGAAATTTTTTTCCCTGAGCTTCGCAATACAAAAATAGAGTTTCCTGAAATATGTTCATATTTTATAAATAATCCAGGAGAAAGACCATCACTGGAGGTTATTGATCAAAAGTCACAAACAAAAGAATTTGAAATATTTTTTTCAGACGTCATAATAGAACCGTTAATACATTTATACAGAAAAACAAGCGACTCGCCCAAGAGTATAATTTTTGATCTTCCTTATGAGGTAGATAATTTTGAAATTCTTTGGTATGTTTTTGAAAGGAAGCAAATTCTTATCCCGCATCAAAAATGCACAGTTCACCTGTACCCCTTTGATTGCTTATTTTTTTTAAACAGATTTCAAGAAACTTTCTATAACCAACTTGAGCTCGACAATAATTATTCGAAGGTGTTGATATTAACCGATAATTTACCATTAGCCAAGTGGAACCGGCCAAGATTCACAAATTTTTATGAGTTTAGCAACATTCCGTGGATCTCTTGGTATAGCAAGAACCATTTAGATGTTCCAACAAGTTTACCATGGCAAAACCTAGCAAATAAAAGTTTGTTTTGGCTTTTTGTACCACACTCAAATCAAAGTATTGAAGATGCCCTTCAAGTTCTGAATCAAGTTGAAAAACAACTGACGAACAATGGAATACCTACATCTCAATTAAATATTATATCCTATTGGGGGCCTGGCCGAAGTTGTGAAAAGTATCCGTCAATTATGCCAAATCAAAAGTTCCATGATAAAATTATGAAAGGTCATCCTTTTCTTGCCCCCCAAAAGATCCCTCTTAATACAACTGAAATATTGATGGCAAAGACCAGCGATGCAACAGTAGTAAAAACGGTAATTCTGGGTGAATATTATAATTGGTGGCAAGACAATAATATTTCTTGTTCATCACAATTATTGATCATTGATTTTACTGGCAAGTTTAGTGATATTAATTTTCCGACTAAGCAAAATCTTCAATACATTAATACATCCAGCCAAACAGATAATTTAGAGACGATTCTTGACCAAAAGAAAAATCTATTTTTGACAGTAATCATCATTGGAGGAATTCCCTCGGTTAGGGGGCGAATTGACCTTCTTGCTGACCGATTAAGTGAGGTCTTTTTCAAACAAGTGATAATTATTTCCGACAAAACAAATCTGAAACCAATTTCATTCACAGGCAGCATAAAAGTAACGCAGCTGAAATCCAAAACTAAAAATTTGCTAAAGGTAGAGCGCAAGGGGAAAAACATTACTTATAAAAAATATTATTGTGAGATCAAGGATGATCAATGGCAACGTTTGAGAAAAGCCGGATATAAAAGGCAGCATTTATCAAAAAATGAAAAGGAAAATCTAAAAGATGAAATTTGGAAATACTATCATCCCTTCAATAGAATCACAATAAAACAAATTGCTCTGGAACTCAACATTACCGAATCTTTGGTAAAAAGAATAAAAAAGGAATCGAAATTATCCAAGCCACAACAAAGGACCCTAATAAAAGAATACACCTCACTCCTCTGACAAAATATAGCGCTCAAGATCGGTATTACGGTAACGGACCGCAGTACCGATCATTTTGCGTTTGAAGGGGAATGCCTCAGCGTTCTCCAGATTTTTAAAATGTGCCAGACTGATCCCGAGCATTTCTGCGGCCTCGGTCTGAGTGACCAGTTTGGGTAAGCTCACCGGCAGACTATCACCGCGCTCCGCCAAACTTCTCAGTTGGGCAATGATTTCGATGACTTCAAACTTATTGACAATGCCATTTTTTTCGACCGCTCTTAACATATCTGCGACCAAGTTGATTGTTTGTTTCTGAATTTTTACCATAACCATGCGCCCTCCGTTGACGCATGGTATGGCTGCCTGCCTTTATTTTTTACTTGTGGATGTCATCGCCTCGCCCGCATTTTCTTTTTCGCTGTTTATTTTTTACAATCAATCACTATCATATGTACCAAATCGGAAAATAAATATTTCTCAAAGTCCCATATATTACGGTGCCAAACCACATCAATGTCAAGGCAATGCGGATACCGCACTTCGGGGTATATAGAAAGAGTAATTAATAAAATAAACAAAAGAAAGGTTGATACCATGAGAAGACAAAAAGTAATACAGGACAAAGTGCATAATCAATGTCCGATCCAAAGCCAATATGGTGGTTGCATCCCGGAGGTGTTACAGGGATATGAAAGATTATTAAACGATATGATCAAAACAATCCCCCAAGTAGCAGTTTCTCATCTTGAGATTACTTGGCCTGACGGATATGATTATACCCATGCCAACGAAGTCGTAGGCTGTTGTTTATCGGCTCTTAGGAAGTCGTTGCAATATCAAAAGATTGTTTCATGCTACGGGTGGGTGAGAGAAGTTGCGGAAGGACGGTTGGATGGCAAGCCTCACTTCCATATCGGATTCTTCACCAACGCCCATGAGCTGCAAAGCGGATTTACCATTGCTCAACGGTTGAATGAATTGTTTACCAAGCAGTTTGAGTTGCCCTCGACTTCCATTTATGTCCGTTGCATATATCCCAATATCGACTGTCAAAGGGGATTGAATTTAAACTGTCCATCAGCCATCAAGCTGCGTGTCAACGCGCCCAATGCAGAGGAACAACGGCTCAATATCCTGAACTGGTTGTCCTATCATGCCAAAGTCGAGACCAAAGGAAATACGCCCAGCGTAAGAGAGTTTGCGTTCAGTAAAGTAAAATAACAAATTGATCAGAATCAATCGAAACGATTTTGGAGATGGCTACACTCCAAGGACGATTTCATAATCTAAAAGATGTTTACGGTCTTGCCAGTCCGGCATGCAGACGGTCATAAAATTATGAAAATTTCTATCATGCCGTGGATAAATAAAATGGATCAACTCATGTAATATTACATACTCAATACATGGCACTGGGGCTTTGTAAAGGTAATAATTTAAAGTTATGATACTATTTTTACGACTACAACTACCCCACAATGTTTGCATACGTTTGACAATCAGCTCAGGACGCTTGATCCCGTGTTTTTCAACAACGCCGAACAATCGATCAAGCTGAGTTAAAAAATATTGTTTCGCGTTTTTCTGCCACCAGTTGCCGAATTGCCGATCAATATCTGCTTGATCATCAGGATTTGTCGTATAAATCAACAGCCATCTGTCGTCGCGGACTATTCTCTTTTGTTGTGCCAAAATAACTTTAATAAACAGTTGCCGCCCCAAAATACGGGTAGATGTCCCGGGGCGAATGGTATCTTCTCGCTCAAGAGGTCCTGTTCGTTTAAACAATTCCAGTTGTTTGTCAATCCAAGTCTTTTTATCAGCAAGTAATTTAATAATAAAGTCATCGGGGGTTTCCAGCGGCACCGAGAGTCGAATCTCGCCGGAGGGAAACACCTTTAACCGTACTGATCTGATTTGCTTAGAGGTCACTGCTACCGGCAATACCCCATACGCTGTGCTAGCTTCATATTTCATTTAATACCTGCATAGGGCGGTTTTTTTGGTACTTTCCAACATTTTGTCTAGTTCTTGTTCTGAAAGTTGAAACGAATGCGTATCGGAGAAATCCCATAGTAAGTCTTCAATCGCTTGCGTCATGTTTTTGTGAATAGCGTTATTATGTCGCCAGTCGACACGGGCTAATGATTTGATAGCCTCATTGATCTCGATAGAGAGTTTTCCTAGCGCCTCATCATATTCCTCATGATTTAAATCACCATACTTGCCGAGAAAGTCTGAAACAATACCATAAAAGGCCTTGGCGTCATTATCATCTTGGATGCTGAGCGGATAATGGTTGCCTGTGTATCCTTCCCGAAAATCATCTGCGATTCGTTGCATCTTTTCAAAATAAGTGTTTTCGTCGCGCTGTTCACGGTATTCATCAAGGGTTTCCTTGATTCGCTCGGAGAACTTTTTGTAACGTAATGGATCTTCATAGCGTTTGGCTTCCAACTCGGCAACTAAGCGGGTTTTGATATAAGCAGCCTTTGCTTTGCAACCATCAATTTCCGCAAGCTGTTTATTCATTGCCTCGGCATCATGAATCATAATCGGTTCGATTTTTTGAACTGCCGGCGCAGATTGGACGAATGTATTGAGCAAGCTCCGGATACCATCTTCGTATTTGGAAAAATCGACCTTTTCCGCATGAATTAACTCCAGCGCTGATCGCAATTTTTGAAAAAATAACAAATCCCGCTTTAACCACTCCATCGTATCAAATCCGATGGCTTTATAGAGATTGTAACTGCTCAAAGCAAGCTCCATCAGTCTTGAAAAGGAAAGAAGCCGTTCATAAAAATCTTTGCGCAAGTTTTGGGCGTCTGGGTTGTCTTCTTCGGCAAAAACGCCCTGACATTGCCGGGGATTATTGATATCGACATTTTTGCCGTCAAAAATTGCCAAAAGCTTTCGATGACTGTCCAGCAACTCCGTTTGCTTGGCAACAATGTTGGTCAAAGACTGCTCAAGGTCTTCGGGGACGAAACCGTCAAGCCCGGCGGTTACCGCGTTCTCTTCGTTGCCATAAAGCTCCATGGCAATATTGAGTTTGCCGAATATCCCAAAATAGTCAACGATCAACCCAAAATCTTTGCCGGGATAAATCCGATTAACTCGAGCGATTGCCTGCAATAACGAATGATCTCTCATCGATTTGTCGACATATAAGACAGCCAATGGCGGCGCATCAAACCCGGTTAAAAGCATATCTTTGACAACAACGATGTCGATATCTTCGCCGCCATTGATGTTATCTTTTACCCAGTCCTCATATGCACTGTAATTTTGACCAAAGCGTGGTTCAACTTTATTCTTGAAAAAATTTCGGATCTTTTTCTTATCTTGGCTGGTGAGCGAGTCCTCATCGTCTTCACTGACGTTATCTGGACAAATCAATGCCGCAGCACGAATCTCACCCAAACGATTGATCTTTTCCTCTAAATCAATCGCAGCGGCACGGGAGCTGGCTGCAACCATGGCCTTAAAGCCGCGCGGTTTACAGTACGTAGTGAAGTGGTGGTGAATATCAAAAGCAATCATTGAGAGCCGCGGTTCGGTTTGTGCCAACGGCAAAAAGCGGCTCCACTTTTTACGCAAATCCTCTTTGGGCTCATCAGCCAAGGGCGCAAGCAAATACTGCAAATAATCATCAATCATCGTATTGGATAAACTTTGTTCAACAATACGTCCTTCATAAACCAGCGGTACAATTACGCCGTCGCGGATACCATCGGCAAACTTGTAGGCTTTGCCGATCAGGGGGCCAAATTTACTGTATGTTGACAATTGATCGTTTCGCAAAAGCGGTGTTCCGGTAAACCCGATTTTCATGGCATTGGGCAAAACTTCATTCATATAGTTGTGAAAAGCGCCCTGATGCGATCGGTGACTCTCGTCAACCAGCAAAATAATATTGTCATCGGTTATTTTGGCGCGGGACTTGGCTGCAGCCTCAAACTTATTGACCGTCGTCGTGACAATAGTATTGGTCTTGTCCTCAAGCAAAGTCACCAACCCGCGTCCGGTGGTCGCCTGGACCGGTGCCATCCCGGTTTTGATAAAGTTATCACGCAGTTGTTTGATCAAATTAACGCGGTCGCAAACAAGCACAAACCGGGGATGCGGGAACTCGTGATCGGCAATGATCCGCTTGGTCAGCATCACCATCGTCAATGATTTGCCGCTTCCTTGAGTATGCCAGATTACACCATTGGAAGTGCCTTTCTGATCCTGCCGTTTTAACCTTTGTACAATGTTTTCAACGCCGAAGTATTGCTGATAACGAGCAATTTTTTTAATATTGTTGTCATAAAAAACGTAATATCGGATCAGATTAAACAACCGTTCTCTGGAGAGCAATGATACAATATTGCGATCTTGGACTGTTGGATGATTGTCGGGGATATGCTTTCGGACAGTATCATCAAGCCATTTGGTTTCTTCCTCCTGCCACCTAGCGTAAAATTCGGACGGCGTCCCGCAGGTGCCGTAACGCACATCATTGGGATTGACTGCAATCACCAGCTGAGCAAATTTAAAAAGCTGCGGGATGTACTCCGGCTTTGAGTTGCGGACATTTTGTTTAATTCCTTCGGTAACATCAATGCTTGAGTTTTTACACTCAATGACCACAAGCGGGATGCCGTTAATCAAAATAACAATATCCGGACGGACAAATTTCCCGTTTTCGCGCTCGACGGAGAATTCCTCGGTAACCTGCCAAATATTTTTATCCGGGTGCTCCCAGTCGATAAAGGGTAAATCAAATGACTGTTTAAAGCCGTCAAACAACTGTTGTTCGTAGCAGCGGCCAGAGAGCAGCATGTCATAAATCGTTTTGGATGCGGCCATCAGCCCGCTCTGCATGGTTGCGTCAATATCTCGAATTGCATTACCGACAGCACTGTCCGAAAAAGCGGTGAGCTTGCCGCGATAGGAAAATGTTTGGGAGCCGAGAAATTTGCGCAGCTCATCGGTAAAAAGGACCTTGCTCAAATGACCGCGTTTGACGTCTGCTTCAGCACGTGGTACATAAGCATACCCCAGTGACCGTAATTCGGCAATTGCCCGGTCCTGCGACTCTGGCCGTTCGTTAAATATGGTGTGATCGAGATCAGACATGATTTCAAATCCTTTTCATGCGGTATTTTTGATTGCGGCTATTGGGTTTATCCGGGATCGTGTACTCAATCAAACCGGCGTTTAAGGCGGGATGAAGGTAATTGTGCCGAAACGTCGGGCGATGCGAGAGATGCAGTTTCTTCATCAACTCAATGGCTGACAACTCTTGATTTTTTAAGACTTTACAGAGTTGTTTAACTTGGTCGCTTACTTGATCGTTAACTTGGTCGTTGTCAGTCGTTTTCAACGCATCCAAAATCGCTGTTAACATAAACTCGACAAATGGCTCGCAGGAAACGTTTTGATTGGAGAGATTGAGCGATTGATAATATTCCTGCTGTCGGTCGCGGATGATCGACTCTACCGGCAAGTTAAAAAATACCGGATTGAATTTACCAAGCATCAGTGTCTGCCACAACCGCCCCAAACGGCCGTTGCCATCCGGGAACGGGTGGATGTACTCAAACTCATAATGAAAAATACAGCTTTTAAGAATCGGATGCAAATCGAGTTGAGCCAAGTGTTGAAAAAGCTGTGTCATCAGTTGCGGGACCATATGCGCCGGCGGCGCGACATGGATGGTTTCGCCTTCGCGTTGAATTCCGACCTGATTATGCCGGAATTGCCCCGGAGCATCAAGCAAACCAGTCATCAGCACCCGGTGCGCGGCCAGTAAGTCTGCCTCGGAGTCCGATAGCCAGTCCGGCATTTTTTGATACGCGACGATGGCATTGCGCACCTCTTGGATATCCTTTGCGGGAGCCAGCACCGCTTTACCGTCCAAGATGGCGGTGACCTGTGCCAAGGTAAGTGGATTTCCCTCAATCTGCAAAGAGGCCTGAACGGTCTTGATTTGATTAACTCGTCGTAAATGCAGTTGATTTCGACCGGCAACTCCGCGCATGACTCCCAATCTCTCACAGATCTCGGAGATCCGGGAAAGCATTTGAGGACTGATGGTAAATTTTGGGAAAAGAGGATTCATTATTTAACCCTAGCTAATCAAGATCAATTACGATAAAGCACCAATGTTTTGCAACATTTTCAATTGTTCAAGATCTCTGTAATTGATTTTCTTTGGAGTAAATACGGATATGAATTGATTTAACAAAAATTCATCTGTCATATTTGCAATATAATCGGCAACAATTCGGTGGGAACAGTTGTTTTTTAAATATGATACATCAAAAGCGGAAAGGAACCGCTGACGGATTCCAGTATTATCTTCATCGTGATTTAAATCATTTAAACATTCTTCAAACAACATTTTCATCATCTCTGGGAGTCGTTTTTTTTGCTCAACAATAAGTTTATGTTTGTATATCCTATCATAATTAAATTTCTTCATTGCACTTAATGCTTTAAAAACGTCTTCCGAAAATTTAATTTCACCAACATTGTAACTATTATATAAAATATCCTGACAAATATTGTTGATGATGCTCTTATTATCATTGCCAATAATTTTACAGATGCTCAAAGGCAAATCCTCTCTTTTTACCAACCCCAAAGTTATGGCGTCTTCGAAATCTTTTCCCAAATAAGCAATAATATCAGATACACGAACCACACATCCCTCTAATGTTGAAGGATAAACACTTTTTTCAGCGTTGTTTTCGGTAAAACATTTATTTAAATTATCTTCAAATTTTTCCCAAGTCAACATGGAATGATCGTATTTTAAAGTTGGTTCTTCAACTTCTCCATTATGCCCCAATATCCCATCCAAGGTTTGAAGAGTAAGATTGACTCCTTTCCCCTTTTTTTCCAAAAAATGCAATACTCTTACTGATTGAGCATTATGAACAAATCTTTCGTTGATTTTTTCATTTAAAATTTTTGATAACGCATCTTCCCCTGCATGGCCAAAAGGAGTGTGCCCTAAGTCATGACCAAGCGCAATTGCCTCAATTAAATCCTCATTTAGTCTTAGCCATCGACCAAGTGTCCTAGCGATTCGAGCTACCATCTGCACATGTATAGAGCGACGAGATATGTGATCATTTCTAATTTGAAAGAACACTTGTGTTTTATCCATATAACGCATGTAAGAATTTGTATGAATGATTCTATCAATATCATGTGAAAATGGCGACCTGATATCTCTTTCTTCAATTTTTTTTCGCATTGCATTTTTACTAAAAAAAGCATGTTTGGGGTCTAGATTATTACGTTCTGCGTTTATATATGCAACGATAATTCTCTTATTGACTTTATTGTTATTACTCATGTGTTTTTATTCCGTTTACATTATATTTTATAGAATTATCGATTCACTCTCACAATTCCGGTTAAAAGCAACTGCATCAACGATTTTTTCTTTTGCTCCCACAGGGAAAGTTCTTTCTCCAATAAATCAATCTCCCGATCCGCTGCTGATAAAATATCAGCGATAGCTTGTTGTTCTGTAGTAGATTCTGGCACGCAGATTTTGTAATCTAAAATATCTTTTGGACTCATATGGGGGATAGCCGTAGTCGTTTTTACTGCATCAATATAAGCTCCAAATGCAGGATTCATAATTAAATATTTTAAGAGGCCATGATGAATCATCGTTGCGCGCAATCTGGCGACGCGTTGAACAAGAAGTAATGGAAGATCTCCCTCGCGAATTTGTGCAAAACTATAACCAATTAACGCTCCGTCCATTGCAATTACGATATCATTAGACTTTAATAAATATTCTTCGATTGTTTTTGCAGAGTTCCAATATTCGGTAATTTCTGGTTTCCAGTCCACGACCCCACGTTTGACATTACTGCATCTCAAAAGCTTAATTCCGTTGGATAGAAAATTATTACTGCAAAATGGATAGCCAGTAAGTAAATCTGCCACATCTTCAATTCGAAAACATTTCCACTTTCCGGAAAATCCCGGGAGTCGGAAGCCGCTGGTGGGATCAAGAAGCTTTTGCATTAAAGATTTTTTTCGTTTTTTCTTTTCGGAAAGCAAATCCTTTTTCAGTTTTATCACCTGGTCGCAGCAACTCAATATCTTTGTAATATTCTCAATCTCATGTATGGGGGGTAATATAATACCTCCTAAAAGGACATCCTCATTATTGACCTTCATGTCATTTTTAGTCCCCTTGTGAACAAGAGGACGTAAATAATTATTTACGTAGATATCATTAAAAAAATAGTAGTCTAAATATGTTCCTGTCGCATAATCTCTACAATGATAAACGGCATATAAAGTCGAAACAATTCCTGCTTTTCCCTTGTTTTGCTTAATGATACCATAAGGGTTAGTTTTTAAAGGGCTCTTTGTATAAACAAGGTTACCATGTTCAACTATGTGATAGTCTACAACCGAAACACCAGCGTACGAACGTCCCAGTAGCTCAATTTGATTTGTGACTCCGAACTCTCCGGATACAGACAATACATTATTTTTATTGAAATCCATCTGACGGTTACGCTCTTTTTGTACAGAAAGAATCGTATTAAGTTTGGAGACAGACCAATCCTTAGGGATAATCCCAAGTTTTGAATATTTATACCCCTCCGGCACCTGCCCTTGTCGAATTGTTTCAATCCGTTTTTTTATGGTCTTATCCATTAAATTACTCCAATGGGAAGAATAGTATCGTTAACGCAAACATGACAAAAGGATTTTCCCAAAAATGTCAAATCCATATATGTTTTTTCGAAATCCCATTTGTGATTTTGAGCAGCGTTTTGATTTGTATGTGAAGTTATAAACGGATCATTTTTCAGAACTTCATATAACTTGTCATCAACTAAGTATGTTCCGTCATGAATTTCAACCAATTTTAATCGGACCAAATTATCAATCAAGATAGATACCTTACTATGAGCCCTTACCTCCAAATCAGGAACCATACGATGTATTCTGTTAAAAAATTTAATGATGCATTGTTTCCCTTTCCCATTCTCTTTTTTTAGAAATAACGAAATGACAGGGATTGAAGCATTTTTCTGATAAACGAATCTTAAGATACGTGCCTCATCAGGAGAAATTTGTTTTATGATCTCAACAAAGGCCGGATGAACATCCCCTTTAATTTTATCAATCATTGATGACGCCAATAAGTTAGCATACATATTACGAATTTCATCATTATTCATAGAGTAAGCGATGGCTTGCAGTGCAGGGACCGCGACATAGGACTCTGGAGAAACAATTTTATCTGGAGCGACGTTCTTTAATTTTTCCTCCAAAAGTTTTTTTGTTTCAGCAATGTTGTTTTCTTTTTGCAACACCCACTGATGAAGAGGCAATAAGGCGGCATTAATAGCACGAGGGATCAGACTCAAAATTTGTCCGGTTGCATCTGCTGCCGGATGAGCAACGTCTAAATAGGCATCTTTGGCTATTTCAGTCGTAGCTGCAACAGTGGTTTCTTTTAAAATTTCTTCCGACATGATAAATATCCTTGTTTTTACAATCCTAATTCCTGCAAATATTTATCCATTTGCGCTTCCACCTCTGCCAACTCAGATTTGATCCGGGCGATATTGCCTTTTACCTCTTCGTGGTCGATGAGTTCTTCTTCCTCAAATGTATCCACATAGCGCGGGATATTAAGATTATAATCGTTCCCTTGGATTTCTGTCACAGTTGCCACGTGGGCGAATTTCTCCACATCGACACGCGCATGATAAGCGGCCAAAATATCGGAAATTTGCTTTTCATTGAGTTTATTCTGATTTTTATCTTTTTCATAACGCAAATTGCCATTGGCGTCTTTGCCCGATGCATCGATAAATAGAATATCCTCGGTGGTTCGGTTTTTCTTAAACAACAAAATACATGCCGGGATTGTCGTCCCGTAAAATAAATTAGCCGGCAAGCCAATCACCGCGTCCAAAAGATTTTTTTCTATCACGGTTTGCCGGATGCGTCCCTCCGAGGCACCGCGAAACAAAACCCCGTGCGGCACCACCGCCGCCATCCGGCCGAAATTGTCCAGGCTTGCCAGCATATGCAGCAAAAATGCCCAGTCACCTTTGCTCGCCGGCGGCACCCCCATATCAAAGCGGTGGAAGCGATCAAGACTGGCCTCCATTTTAAATTTTTTATCTTTTCCGGTGTCTTTGTTGCCGTCTGCGGTTTCTCCGCCAGGGTTAAACCCTTCGGCCCATTTATCCAGCGAAAACGGCATATTGGCGACAATTACGTTAAATTGTTTCAAATTGCCGTCCGCATCCAGATGCAACGGGTTTGCCAACGAGTCCCCCCATTTGATTTGAGCGTCATGGACATTGTGGATAAAAAGATTCATTCGCGCCATCGCATACGCTGATCCATTGATCTCCTGCCCATAAATTCCGACCTTTTGGATATCCGCCTGTTTGGCCGCCCGCAGCAGCAGAGATGCCGAGCCGCAGGCAGGGTCATAAATGGTTTCATCGTTTTTAGGCGCAGTCAGCCGCCCCATCAGCTCCGATACCATTGGCGGGGTAAAAAACGCCCCGGCCTTTTGTCCCGCCTTGGCGGCAAATTCGCCGATCATATACTCATATGCATCCCCAATCACATCCGCTGCGGTTTGTCCGGGTTTGACAACGATGTTTGCTGGCGTCAAATCCAGATCCCCAAAATCCTCCAACAGCGTCCGCAGCCGGGTATTTTTTTGCTGCGTATTGCCAAATACCGCCTCCGAGTTAAAGTCGATCCCTCTAAAAATCCCGCGTAACTCGGTATTCAAATCCTCAATCCCCTGTAACGCTTCGTTAATGAGCACTCCGATTTTGGTGTCAAATCGTTTATTGTAAAGATAACGATAGCGGATATGATCGCTGAGCTGAAAAGGGAGATTTCGTTTGGCCCGCTCGACTCGCACCTCGTTACCGTCATATTTCTGATGTAACTCTTTAACATTGGCCTCGTAAGTATCATCAAGGTATTTGATAAACAGCATGGACAAAACATATTCTTTATAACTTGCCGCGTCAATCACCCCGCGAAAGGTGTCTGCCCCGGCCCACAATACTCTTTTAATATCTTCAATCGTCGTTCCCATGTTATTCCGTATTCTCCTGCTGTAAATAGCTATTTTATTCGATCAATGGATGCGGCAAGCAAGCGGTTATTTTCCTCAATGTATCTTTTTAACAATACTTCCCGCTTTTTGGTCAGCACCCATAAATTTCCAATTTTTTGTTGTATACTCAAAGGCGGCAGCATAATCATCCCATCCCCCAGCTGACTGAGCGTAATGGCTGCAACTGTCGTCCCGCCTCCGGACAGTTGAGTAATTTGCTTGACCAAGTCTGATTTCTCCAGCATACAAGCTAAATATTGCGCATCTACTTCATCATGCGGTCGGATGGCAAACAAATTGATGGAGGGGACCACCCTGAGACCGTCATCTCCCTCATACACCACGGAGCAATCGTGATTCAGTCGCTTGATTAATACATCTCCAGGGCGTAAAAATAACTCATCATTACATGGACTGTCGCGCCGGACTTCTCCATATTCCCCCTTGATTCCCTCAATCGTAAGTTGATTG
>Ga0209639_1002603_pt1 | contig 13710 bp, 8 predicted proteins | sample EPASupsiteHSE605_FD_187268 | JGI IMG/M metagenome (GOLD analysis project Ga0209639, IMG submission 187268) | Bioremediated contaminated groundwater from EPA Superfund site, New Mexico - Sample HSE6-05 (SPAdes) (version 2) | ecosystem: Environmental > Aquatic > Deep subsurface > Groundwater >...
CGATTGAGCCAGCAGCGCCGGTAATCAGAATTACCTGCCCGGCGATTTCCTGCCCTACCTTGTCATTCGAAATCTGAATCACTTCGCGCTCCAGCAACTCTTCGATATTGATTTTACGGATTTGTTTGAATGACAATTCACCATTAATCCATCGACGAACCGGCGGAACCACCAGCACTTTGGTTTTCAGACTGAGACACAATTCCGTTATATCCTTTTTGCGGGCAGGCGACAAATTCTGGATAGCCAGAATCACGTGAGCAACTACGTTTCCACCAAGAATTTCCTCCAGCTTATCGGAATGATAAATGGGAATGCCTTCAATTTTTTTTCCGACTTTCTTCATGTCATCGTCGAAAAAAGCGAGCACCTTGTATTTAGATCCGGCATCACGGTCGATGGCGCGCTTGGTAATAATGCCGCTTTCGCCTGCACCAAAAATAACTACTGACGTCTTTTCTCTTGTCGGCGTGCGCATTTCGAGAAACGCAACTTTCAGCACCACCCGATATCCGATAATTAAACCGGCGGTCATCAGCAATTCAATAATAATGATGGAATACGGAATCAGGTTGGTGTGTCCGAATCCATAACAGGAAATCATGTTGTACGTTACAAACAGCAAGCTGCCAATAATAATGGTACCCGAAATCCGCATGGCGTCGCTGGTACTGGTATAGCGGATAATATTTTTATAGGTGCCAAATACGAGAAAAAGAAGTACCCGTGTAACGAGAACAATCAGCAGACTGTTTTCCATAGCCTGCATTTCGTGCACAGGAACATTAAAATTAAACCGCACCTGAAAGCTGGTGTACACCGAAAAAAGCACGATGCACAAGTCAAACAGCAAAATGGTCCAGCGTGGAATAAACCGATCAGCGAATACGTTTTTCAAATGTCTGAAATTTGTACAAATGTACAAACAAAATTCGGGTCTGGCTGAGTGCCAGAATCAGATAAAATGGTGAACCGCGTCATACAAGGAATTTTTTCTCTACAAGCTGGTTTACAGTGAATACCTGAATCCGGCAATTGAATATTCAATCTGATCAAGTCCCGGTGCCAAAATAAAAAAATTAGAACCGAATTTTCTTTAAAAACAAAATAACTGATACCTTTGCAACAATTCTGAAAAATACAAATACAAGATGAAAACAACTGCTTTTACAAAATTCCATGAGGAAATGGGAGCCAAAATGGTCGAATTTGCCGGTTTTTATATGCCTGTGCAATTTGAAGGTGTAACTGTTGAACACGAAACTGTCCGCAAAGGCGTTGGCGTTTTTGATGTGTCGCATATGGGCGAATTCTGGGTAGAAGGCCCCAATGCACTCGGTTTTATTCAGTATATGACAAGCAACGACGCATCTGTACTTGTTGACGGTAAAGTCCAGTATTCCTGCCTGCCGAATGGAAAAGGCGGTATTGTAGATGATTTGCTGGTTTATCGAATCGTAGCTGAAAAATATTTGCTGGTTGTAAATGCTGCCAATATTGATAAAGACTGGGCATGGATGTCAAGTCATGCTGAAAAATTCGGTCTTACCCTCGGTAAAGATTTCCGCAATGAATCGGACGAATACGCACAGCTGGCCGTTCAGGGACCGCTGGCACTGAAAGCCATGCAGAAACTGACTTCGACTACCGTAACCGACATGGAATATTACACTGTAAAAGTGATTGAATTTGCCGGAGTAAAAGACATCATCTTCGCTACCACAGGTTATACCGGAAGCGGCGGATGCGAAATCTATATGAAAAATGCTGATGCTGAAAAAATCTTCAAAGCTGTTTTTGAAGCCGGCGCTGAATTCGGTATCAAGCCCATCGGTCTGGCAGCACGCGATACTCTGCGTCTCGAAATGGGCTTCTGCCTGTACGGAAACGACATCGACGACACAACCGCTCCGATTGAAGCAGGTCTTGGCTGGATTACCAAGTTTACCGACAGCAAAAATTTCATTGATAAAGAATTCAACCTCAATCTGAAAAACGGCGCTGCCAAACGTCGTCTGATCGGTTTTGAAATGATTGACAAAGGAATTCCGCGTCATGAATATGAAATCTGCAGCGCAGACGGAACTGTAATCGGTCATGTAACTTCAGGAACCATGGGGCCAAGCGTGAAGAAGGCCGTTGGTATGGGCTATGTTCCGGTTGAATATATGAAATCGGGCAGCGAAATTTACATTAAAGTCCGCGAAAAACTGCTGAAGGCAGTAGTGGTGAAAATGCCGTTCTATAAAGGCTAAGCCAAAATACTTTTCTAAAAAAAACGCTTTGGTTTACTCCAAAGCGTTTTTTTTTATTCTCAATTCCGTGAAAAATCAGGAGCTCAACGACTCACTACAACCTGCATCATCAGCGGCCTACCATCTTTTACAAACCGGACAAAATACAATCCTGCCGGCAATCCAGCTACGCTGAACATATTGTTTTCGGTGAGTTTTGCAGATTTTATCAATCGGCCATCAACGTTATGCAACGAAATCTCTCTTTGCACAATTCCATCAGCTGCAAAGATGCAGACCTGATCGGAAGCCGGGTTCGGATATATCAAAACTTTCTCTTCCTCATTTATTTCATTCAATCCTTCAACGCCAAGAACTTTGTAAATGGCGTGCAATGCATTCACTTTTCCCCAACCCCAGTGCGTATCGCCGGTTTCGGAAAGATCGCCTGTAATGCTGTCTTCGCGTGCAGTTTCTTCCAGAATTGTTTTAATTTCAGCTGCGGTCAATGTTGGATCAGCTTCCAGCATCAGTGCCACTACACCGGTTACCAGCGGTGACGACATGGATGTTCCGCTCAGGCGAACAAATTTATAAGTTCTTCCTCCAAACGCAACAGACGTAACAACAGAAGAGAATGAAGTCGTTGTAAATGACGAAACCGAAGAGCAGACGCCGGATCCGGGCGCACTGATTTCGGGCTTTATGGTGCCGTCCATGATAGGACCATAACTGGAAAAATAGGCAATATTTCCGCCCAATATCTGCCCGGTTGTAGGATGTTTGTATTCCGAAACATGGGCCGCAACAGCAATGGATGAATGTGCACAGGCCGGTTCTCCAACGCCATAATAAGGATCACCAGCCGTGTATCCTGCATAAGGAGCAAGAAAATCGGAGCCCCAGTTGCCAACACCATTGTTGAGTTCAATCAGATTCCATGCATGAACAATTCCTGTGTCTGCGTGAATCTGCAGAATGACTTTATTTGTGGTATTACGGCTCGCCACGCGGATTTGCATAAACGGACGCTGATTCTGCAGATTTGCAGAGTCCGCAAGTACATTAAATAAAACGGTGTCGGCCCCTGCAAATAATGTATCATCAACATAGGCCGAAAGTGTGTCCGTAAGATAGAATGGAGTTTCAGCCAATAATGATCCGGATGAATTCAGCACCTGCAAACGCGCTTCAAAGCTGTTACCGGGCGTTCCCCACAAGGTCAGGCACTGTCCAAACATTTGCGGGTAATATGAATAACTGTCGAACTGAACCTGGGTTTTTAATGTGTCAGTCGTCGCTGCATCATACATTAAATGAAAATCAGCATCACCATTGTTGCCGGCACTCGACACAAAAACCACTCCGAGCGCCGAAAGAGAATCGATTGCCTGGCTGATGAGCGAAGTGCCGTCCAGATTGCCCATATAGTACAACCCCCAGCTTTGGTTGATCACAAGCCGTTTTCCGGCTGTCAGTGAATACTGATACATCCAGTTATAGGCATCGAGTACAGCCGCAGCGTCGACCAGAAAAGTGGTAAACAAATAATTTGCTTCGAAGGCAACACCGCGGTAAACAGTACCTGCACCGCTTCCGCCTGCAATGCCGGCTACATGGCTTCCATGATACGCATATCCATATACATTTGATGTATCGCATTGCGCTGCAAGCAATTCGCTTTCTCCATTAAATTCGGTTCCGTACAGAAATCCCGAAGGAGCAGGTCCCGATGTTTTCCATTGGTCCCAGGCAGCTGCGATACGTGTATGCTGCAATGTTGTATCGTAAAAATTCGGATTGGTGTAATCGAAGCCCCAGTCGGTAATGCCGATGAGTACATCTTTTCCGGTAAATGGCTGTGGCAGGTTGTATCCCATATGTACACTGTCAACCCGTGCATCGGGCAGCGCCTTATCAAGCATAGGCACTACAGGCCGCGCCCATTCAGCGTATTCAATGCCCGGGATATCGAGTTCCGTATTCAGAAGATCTTTGCGGATATAGAGCGAAACAATATTTCCAGCCCGTGAACCCTGCACCACACCTTCGGGGAGCTGTGTCGCGCTGAAATAGCTGTTCACTTTTGCGAGCATCGGAAAATACTCAACGTTGTTTATTTTGCGCCATGCGTTCTCTGTCTTGTTTTTATCCGAAATCATTTTACAGCGCGTTACTGCATCGGTTTTAATCTGCGCTGCAAGCAGAAAAGGAGTCAAACAAAAAATAAAAACAATCCATTTCATAACCGTGATTTTTTTCAAAAGTACAGGTTTTTTAAATTATCAGATGTGAAAAAAGCGTCTCATATCTGAGACGCTTTCCCTGCTTTCAAACACCAATTAACCCAAAAACCTATGAAAAATGTTGATATAGCAGGTTGAAATTATTTTATAAAACCACGGTTGCGCAACAAGGCTTCTACCTTGGGCTCACGTCCGCGGAAGGCTTTATACATTTCCATCGGATCGCGTTTGCCGCCGGGAGCCAGTACTTCGTTGCGGAATTTATTGGCCAGTTCGCGGTTAAAAACATTGCCCGATTCCTCGAACGCTTCAAAGGCATCGCTGTCGAGCACTTCGCTCCACAAATAGCTGTAATAACCGGCCGAGTAGCCACCGCTGAAAATATGATTGAAATATGTTGAACGATAACGAGGCAGAATTTCCCTGATCAGGCCGAGTTTCAGCATGCTGGCTTCTTCGAACTTATTCACATCAAAATTTCCGGCATCAGCCAAAGTATGATAATCCATGTCGAGCACAGCAGCAGCAATAAATTCAGCAGTTGCAAAACCCTGATTGAAATGTCCGCTGTTTTCTACTTTTTTCACAAGGTCGGCCGGAATAATTTCACCGGTTTTATAATGCTTTGCATACGATTTCAGTAAATCAGGATGTAAAGCCCAATGCTCCATTACCTGTGATGGCAGCTCGACAAAATCGCGCGGCACATAACCCGAAAGACGTTTGTAATTGACATCGCTGAAAAATCCATGCAGAGCATGACCGAATTCATGGAAGAAGGTCAGCGTTTCGTCCAGATTCAGCAAAGCAGGACTGTTGGCTGTGGGCGCGGTGAAATTCATTACAATGCTGATGACAGGAGTAACATTTTTCCCATTGCGCACATACTGATCGCGATAAGATGTACACCAGGCGCCGCCACGTTTCGATGCGCGCGGATGGAAATCCATATACAACACAGCCAAATGATTTTTATTGGAGTCCAGTACTTCATACACGGTTACGTCCGGATGATAAACCGGTACATTTTCCATTTTTTTGAAAGTAATTCCATAGAGTTTATTGCTCAGTGTAAAAATACCTTCACGCACATTATCGAGACTGAAATAAGGGCGCAGCATTTCTTCATCCAGATCGTATTTTTCCTTGCGGATTTTTTCTGAATAATACCACCAATCCCATGGCTCCAGCTTTTCTCCCTTTTTCTCAGCGTCCATCATAGCCTGAATGTCGGCTGCTTCCTGCTTTACAACCGGAACCGATGCATCCCAGACGGTTTGCGTAAGTTCATAAACTTTTTCCGGCGTTTTGCTCATGTTGCGGTCAAGAATGAATGCAGCATGGCTTTCATACCCAAGCAGGTTGGCTTTTTCAAGTCGTAATGCAACAATCTGCTGGATATTTTCCTTATTATCGTTTTCATTGTCATTGTCGCCACGCATAAAATAGCCACGATACAGCTTTTCGCGCAGGTCGCGGCGGTCAGAATACTGCAGAAACGGAATCATGCTGGGTTTATCAACTGTAAAAAGCCATTTACCTTCCAGCTTGTTTTCAGCAGCGGCCTCGGCAGCAGCATCAACAACACTTTGCGGTAAACCTGCCAGATCCTCCTTATTTTCGAGCACCATGGTAAAAGCATTGTTATCGGCCAGTACATTATTGCCGAACTGCAATTCGAGCAAAGCGAGCTTTTCGTTCAGTTCCCTGAGTCGTTTTTTGCCTTCATCATTCAGATTGGCGCCACTGCGTACAAAATCGAGGTACACAATTTCAGTCAGTCTTTGCTGCTCAGAATTCAGCTTTGCGCGGCTTTCGTACACAGCTTTAATTCGGGCAAACAGCTTATCGTTGAGCATAATATCATCGCTGTGCTTCGACATGGCCGGCGACATTTTTTCGGCCAGTTCCTGCATTTGCGCATCGGTATTAGCTTCCAAATTGTTGTAAAAAACCGATGTAACGCGGGCAAGCATTTCACCACTGGCATCGTAGGCAGCAAGCGTGTTTTCGAATGTAGCTGCTTTCGGATTGTTGGCAATAGCATCAATTTCTTTAATCTGACGGCGCATTCCTTCTTCGAGGGCCGGTTGATAATGCTCGAATTTAATTTTATCGAAAGGCGGAACACCATACGGCGTTTTAAATTCACTGAAAAACGGATTTTCAGTCTCGCTTTGTGCCTGCAAATTTTGAGTCACAAGCATCATAATGACAACCATTGGTACAGATTTCAGAAACGACAGAGAATTCATTGGAATATTTTTTCCAAAAATACAATGTTTGGCTCAAAGCGAGCCTATCCTACATTATTAAATAATACTGACAGGAAATATTTTCCGATCAAATGAAAACAATATCATCCTGACTGAATAAAAAAGCCGTTCAAGGATGAAAGAAAAATGATTAAGCTTCTAAGGACGGGGCGGACTGCAGGGATCACATGGAATGGAGTACAGAAGTTTCAGGCCACTGACAGTACCCGCCTTTATTGTAATTGATCCGTAGCTCCGGCTGAAATATTTGTTGCAATCCGGATTTGGTGGTACTTTGCTGCCCGGAGTCTGCAGCAGGAAATAATTCCAGGTGCCCGGTGCCAGACCAGCCGAAAAGTGACCGTTTGCATCGGTCCTGATTTCAAGAATCTGATCGGGATTATTCAACAGAACAAATTTGATTTTCTGGTTGGTCAGCGGATATTCTTTCCTGAATTCAGCTTCCATTTCGGGCGTCGGGCGCACACCACCGCAATACGAAAGGCGGTAAAAAGCCTGACCGCGCACAATTTCTTCATACTTCCGGTTAATTGGTTCATTTTCTTTAATGGCTATTGAATCCGGAATTGTTTGCTGCATGGTGTCAATGCTTGCCACAGAATCAACATCAGCGACCTTGTCGCTATTTTGCTGAAGAGATTCCTTTTTATTGTTGCACGACATGACAAGTGTGATACATGCCAGCATAATGTAAAACAGCCGAAATTTCATATGTGGAGTGAATTGTGTTTTACAAACATACAAAATAATGAGAGATGTCAGCATCTGGCTTATAGATGATGAAAATAATTTTTCTCTCCGGTTTCATTTTATGCATAATTGTTTTACTTTTGCAAAAAATCAAACCGGGATGTAGCAATCCGCTTAACAAACAGGGAAAGGAGGGAAGCCCATGATTGAACAAATCAGGCTCGACACAGTAAAATGGTTACATATTCTTTATCCGTCCGATGAAGATTACAATCTGCTGATAAACGAATACCATTTTCACCCCCTGGACATCGAAGACTGCAAAACACGCTCGCAGCGATCGAAAATTGATATTTACGACGATTATTATTTTCTGATTCTCCACTTCCCCTATTTTGATAAGGTCAACCGTTTTATCAAAATCAAGGAAGTCAAAATTTTCTGGGGAAAAGATTTTATCATTACCATTGGTTCGGCACACTGGGTTATCCGCGAACTGTTTGAAGAATCGCGCCGCCAGATCAACGAAGGTCATCAGGATCGTTATCTCGAATCTTCCGATATGTTGTTGTACCGGATTCTGGAACTTCTGATGAAGGAAACACAGGTACTTCTGCAGCGAATTGATACGGAAATTGATCTGATCAATAAAGAAATGTTCAGCCGGAACGCTGAGAAAATTATCGAGAAAATATCCATTACCCGAAAAAATGTTATTCTGCTCAACACCACATTCAAACCGCAGTTGCGACTGTTTCACAAATTCGAAAGCGGTGAAGTGAAAGGATATATTGAGGATATGGAAGAATACTGGGGAAATATTCTCGACTACTATCAGAAAAACTGGGACTTAATTGAAGACGACGGCGAGTTGCTCGAAGGTCTCTCGAAAACGTTCGATTCGATGCAGGCCAATCGTACCAACGAAATCATGAAAATGCTCACCTTCATCAGTACGACCTTACTGCCACTGACCTTCCTTACCGGTCTGTACGGAATGAACGTAGCGCTTCCTTTTGGCGAACATCCGATGACATTCTCCATGATCATCGGCGTGATGCTGCTGATTGTTATTTTCCTGATTCTTTTCTTTAAACGCAAACGCTGGATGTAGCGGCCGGAGCACTCATGAAGGGTAAAAAATGGATTTCGCTCGGCTTCATGCTCATTCTGGTGCTCACCTGGGGCTCATCGTTTATTTTGATGAAAAAATCGCTGGATTATTTTCCCGACAGCAACATGGTGGCTGCTTACCGCATGACCATTGCGTTTGCGGTCTTACTGATACCAGCACTGATTCATCTTTTTAAATTACCCTTTAAAACATTTTTGCTGCTCACGCTTTCGGGCGTAATGGCCAATGGCATACCTGCATTTCTTTTCACATATGCGCAAACCGGCATCGAGAGCTATGTTGCCGGAATACTGAACAGCACAACAACCTTGTTTACGCTCATTATCGGCGTGCTGTTTTTTAGTTACAAAGCGCGCTGGCTCAGCGTTGCAGGTGTGATTACCGGGTTTGCAGGTATTCTTGGATTACTGGCATTTGCAGGTGGAAAAACACTTTCGTTCAATATGGGATATGGCGTGTATATTTTAATTGCAACCACCACGTACGCCATCAATATCAACTTTATCAAACGCTGGTTGAAACACGTGCCTACGCTCCCCATGGTGTCGCTGGTGTTTTTTGTTACCGGTATTTTTTCGAGCATTTATTTATTTGGATTCACCGATTTTATTCATGCTGTAAAAACCACTCCGGGTGCCGGATACGGAATTTTGTACATGTCCATTCTCGGCATTTGCGGTTCTGCACTGGCGCTGCTGCTCTATTATCATTTGATAAAAATTGCCGATGTGTTGTTTGTTGCATCCATCACCTACCTCATGCCTGTGGTATCCACAATCTGGGGCATCGGCGATGGCGAAAGACTTGGATTAGCACATGTCCTGTTTATCCTGCTGATTCTGGTTGGAGTCTTCATGGTCAATTATCACGATCTGGTTGAAAAAGTGAGAAACCGGAATAAAAAAAAGCATGAACTCCGTAGAATTCATGCTTTGCGGAAAGACAATTAATTATTTTTCAAGCGCTTTCAGTCTCTGCTCCATTTGCTCCAGTTTTTGTTCGAGCGATTGAATCTGGGCCTGCTGTTCCTGAATGGCTTTTGTTAAAACAGGAATCAACGAAATATAATCAACGGCATAATAGCCATTTACATTCTCAGCTTTACCACGGGTAACAGAATGATCTTTGGTTGGGTCGGTCATGTATTTGGTGGTATTGACAACTTCAGGGATTACTTTCTCGAGGTCCTGACCAATAAATCCAAACGAAGTTTTATTGGGATCGAACTGCATTCCGGGGAATTCATCAGCGCGCCATTTATAGGATTTAGGCTCAAGTTTCATAACAGTTGCAACAGCATTTTCAATGGGCTTGACATCTTTTTTCCATCGCGCATCAGATGAAGTATACACAGTGGCATCGACGTAAATATCACCAAGGAAATAACCACCATAAGCCGTGTTTGAATTGGTAGATCCATACACACCATAACCGGCGCCGTTGTTGGCAATATGAAGGCCGAACAGTCCTGAATATGTTCCTGATGTCGACCCCTCCATTGCATTATAGCCGTTAGAAGCACTTTGATTTTCAAAAAATCCACCGCCACCAGCAGTGTAACTGTTGTAACCATTTACCAGCCATGGATTTGTGGCGTTCCATAAGGTTGAAGCATACACTGAAAAAATATCACCTGCTGTATAGGTTGTGCTATTTACCAACACATGATCATTGCCACCATCCACAAAAAGCATATTGATTGCATTGTTCGATTCAACGCGGAAATCATAATCGTTGCTTTGTTCATTTACAACAGCTTCGGTAGTGTTCATGCGAAAACGTTCAACACCTGCTGTGGTATACCCCAGTATATCGGCACCAGGGCTGAAAGCTCCCGTATTCGGATCAGCTACATATGTCCAGAAAGGCAAAGCTGCAGTACCAAGCGCATTCGCCATTACCTGGTCGCCGTTGGATATTCTAAGTCGCATTGTATTGTTGGTGCGGATGTCGAGTGCCTGTGCATCGGTGGTGCCAAGGAAATTGGTTCCAGACGTTGTTCCGGCATTCCCCAAAAGAGCCCAGCCCACCGTAGAAGAACCTGATAGAATGCGGACCCATGCAGATCCACTCCAGTAATAATAACCGGGAGTAACATCGCCTGCTGTAGCAGTATTATACACCAGCAAACTGGTTGCCGGAGCGGTTACCGGAGCAGCTGCAGTTGTCATTGTAAGCGCAATTCTGGGTACCAGCAAGCCGGAATTGGTTGAACGAACTTCCAGCATAGCTGAAGCATCCGGCGTTATGGTTGCCGAAGAAATTCCGACCTGAGCCTGTACGTCAATCGAGCAGAATAACAACAGCACAACAGATACTGCCGCTGCAATCTTCATTCGCAACTGAATTTTTCTCATCAGAAATTGGGTTGAAGTATTCATAGGTACTTGATTTAATTTGCGAGGTTATAAAAGTGTTTTGCTTGTGTGCTGATTACGGATGATATACCGCAGCACAAATTCAAATCCGCCATTGTAATTGGTAACTGTATTCAGTTTCGAAACATTGACGTCGTACGAAACGCCAAAAGCAAAGTCATTCAACTCAAGCAAAACCTGTCCAATGGCAGCATCACCCGTGCGGAAATAAGTGCCGAAAGTGAGATATGCATCTTTGATAAAGCCTGTATATTTTGACTCTTCGCGCAGCTGATATCGGAAGCCAAGTCCCGGCAGCATTTCTTTTTGTTTTCCCTGCATGGCATAATAGAAGCTGGGGACCAGAGCCAGATTTGAACTGCCCAACTGTACAACAGCACGAAAATGGGCATTGATGCGCATATCGACAAATTCATCGCCGGTTCCGGTAAATTCATAAGCCGGTTTTGTAACATGCTGAACAGCACCACCGACATTGAATTTAAAGCCTTCATTCGACTTCAGTCCTTTCATGTTGTTGATGTAACTGTAATTCAAACCGGCACCAAAATCAGTGTAGCCAAAACTGTTTGCATCAAATACTTCGTTGCTGCTGATGGTCTGGTCAAAACCCGACACACCGTCGTACTGATTGACCCATTGCTGATTTTCATCACTCAGGGCTTTCTGCGTAAATCCGCCATAAATGCCAGCTCCAAGCATACTGCTTTCGCTCATCAACAGCTGATAGCTAACGTTCAGAATTGCACCTGTGGTAGTAAACTGAACATCACCGGTTACATCATTGAAAGCGGTAATTCCCAAAGCCAGAAATCCGGTGGTGTTATTCCCTTTGTTAAAAGAAATATCATAGGAAAAATCGTAGTTGTTGTAGGCTGCACCCAGATTTTTCCACTGATTTTTATAATTCAGAATAAACCGGTGATTCCCGTCGAAAAAGCCTGTCAGTGCCGGATTCAGTAATAGCGGGGCTTCGTTGTATTGCGAATAATGCATATCCTGAGAACGGGCACCAAAACCAATAAACAGGATAGCAGTAAGAATCAAAATTTGTTTTTTCATAACGAATTGTTTTTTCATTTTTTTGCCCACTTTTATCTGACAATTGTAATGTACCCGTTGTATTCACGAACTTCTGTTTCGTTCTCAAAAATCAATGTTACCATGTACGGGTATGCACCCTGTTCAACCGGTTGACCCTGATATTCGCCATTCCAGCCCTCAGTCTGATCAGTCGACTCAAACACTTTCTCTCCCCAGCGGTCAAAAACCCGGATGGTGAAATTGGTGATTCCTTTTCCTTGTACAAAGTACAGATCGTTGTTGTTGTCACCGTTCGGTGAGAAAATATTCGGAATAAAAACATGCGGCGTATAGCACGAATCACCCGATACATCAACTGTTCCGGATGCTGCCCGGATACAGCCGTTAGCATCGGTTACCGAAATATTGTACACGCCCGGAGTCAACATATCAATAGTGTCTGTAATTTCCGAGTTGCTCCAGTTAATGGAATATGGCGCTGTACCACCGGTCACATCAACGAATGCAAAGCCATCATTGGCGCCGAAACAACTTTCTCCGACACAGGTTACCACTGCATCCGGAGTTTCGTTCACCAGAATGGCAGCTGTATCAGCATCGCCACAGGCCCCGGAAATAGCATAAATAATTTCATGTGTTCCTGCTCCGGCAACCGAAGGATCAAAAGTACCGCTGGTAATGTTGGTAATTCCGGTTCCGCTCCAGCTACCACCTGTTTCTGCTGCGGTCAGATTCACGGCTGCTAGGTTATCGCAATATGGACCGGCAGCAGCAATCGTTGCATCAGCCTGCGGGTTGATAACCACCTGAAGTGTGTCGTCATCGGGACATGCGCCCGAAATGGTGTAAACAATATCATACGTTCCAACACCTGCTGTCGAAGGTGAGAAAGAACCCGTTGCAGCATTCAGAATACCGGTTCCGCTCCAGGTACCACCTCCGTTTACTGCAGTCAGAATCAGGTCTGCGTCAAACTCACAAAACGGGCCTGCCGTATTAATGGTAGCAGAAATAACCGGATTCACCACAATATCCATTGTATCGGTATCGGGACATGCACCACCGGTGGTATACATGATCTGATGAGTGCCAGGTCCTGCTGTTCCCGGATCAAATTCTCCGGTTCCTGTATTTACAACGCCTTGTCCGGCCCAGGTGCCACCAGTGTTCACTGCTGAAAAAGTATAATTAGCATCGTTTGTACAGAAAGGTCCTGCAGGATTCATGGCTGCATCGGTTATAGATGCCACATTCACCGTCACTGCAGCGATTGAAGAACAACCATTGACATCGGTTCCTGTTACATTATAAGTTGTTGTTGCCGCCGGTGTGATTGAATGAGAAACCCCTGCTCCAAGCGAGTTGTCCCAGAGATAACTGTTTCCACCGCCTGCGGTAATCGTTGTTGACTCACCGGTACACAGGTTTATATCTGTTGCTGTAGCCGAAATGGTCGGCAAACTGTTCACTGTAACCATAACATTAGCTGTTCCCGTACAACCATTTCCATCGGTTCCGGTTACCTGATAAGTAGTTGTTGCTACTGGAGAAACATTGTGCGATAATCCGGCGCCCAGACTGTTGTCCCACAAATATGTACTGCCGCCGCCGGCCGAAATGGTCGTGCTGGTTCCGGTGCAGATATCAGCATCGGTCACAGATGCAGTAACAGTCGGCAACGAATTTACCGTCACCATAACATTGGCT
>Ga0209639_1002606_pt1 | contig 13704 bp, 11 predicted proteins | sample EPASupsiteHSE605_FD_187268 | JGI IMG/M metagenome (GOLD analysis project Ga0209639, IMG submission 187268) | Bioremediated contaminated groundwater from EPA Superfund site, New Mexico - Sample HSE6-05 (SPAdes) (version 2) | ecosystem: Environmental > Aquatic > Deep subsurface > Groundwater >...
GGTTTGTTTCGTCAGGAACACTTAATCGGATGGTTGCTTTATAAAGCCCATCAACTTTCATGTTTTCAATGAGTTGAATCGGGTGAGGAAGCGTAGTATTTGTTATAGGTTCATTCGCATCGTACAATACTTCATAGCTAAGCGATTGATACTGGCGTTTAATTTCGCTGACTTTTCCATCGAGGATTTTTTCTGACTTATTAATCAATGCAATATGATCGCAAAGTTCTTCTACAGAAGACATATTATGCGTAGAAAAAATAATGGTTGAGCCATTCCTCTTCATATTCATAATTTCTTCTTTCAGCAGGTTTACATTGATAGGGTCGAAACCACTAAAAGGCTCGTCGAATATTAAAAGTTTAGGCTTATGGAGAATGGTGACAATAAACTGAACCTTTTGTTGCATCCCTTTCGAGAGTTCTTCAACCTTTTTATCCCACCAATTCAGAATTTCAAATTTTTCGAACCATTCTTTAAGTTGAAGCATGGCATCCCGTTTAGAAATTCCCTTAAGCTGAGCCAGATACATAGCTTGTTCTCCAACCTTCATTTTCTTATACAAGCCACGTTCTTCCGGAAGATATCCGATTTGTACAATGTGATTGGGATGAAGCTTTTCTCCCATAAACAATACTTCTCCTTCGTCAGGAGCAGTAATTTGATTAATGATGCGAATGAGTGATGTTTTTCCTGCACCGTTAGGACCTAAAAGTCCGAATATTGAATTTTCGGGTACGTTAACCGTAACCTTATTCAGGGCAGTGTGAGCAGCGTAACGCTTGGTTACCTGAACCGCATTGAGAATGTCCATATTCTTGAAAATTTTGCGCTAAGTTAATAAAGCTGATGATTCCAATCATTAATATCCGGATTAAATTTGATGAACACCGGAAATCAGACGGTAAACAAAATAAAGAGAGCCGGAAAAATACCAGCTCTCTTTATTTTGTTTATTCCAGAATGACTTCAGATTAATTTAGAATTTACTTTGGTGTTACAGGCGGAGTTGCCTTTTTGGGCTTGACTGTTGTTGTTTTCTTTTTAGGGTTTGTTGTTTTTGTTCCTTTAGGCTTTGCAGGAGGAGTGGTACTGACAGGTGCCTGAGGAACATTTTCGGGTAACCCAAACTGAGTATCTCCGTACTTTTGAATATCATTGACAGCCGGAATAGCTTCAGCTTTTGTCGAATCTGTGTTCGAATTATTCAATAACGGATTAATAATGGGCTCTGCTGCTTTATTCAACAGTGTATCGTTAAACATCGATTTTGCCAGAGAATCATTAAAGAAGATACGTAAGGAATCACTGTTTTGATTAAGCAGAGAATCAATAAAGTTCTTTTGGGTTGAATCACTAACTTTAATGTTGAATGAATCAACAGGAGTGTTAAAGAGCGAATCAGCAGGTATAACAGGCTGTACTTTGCTTGTGTCAACCTGAGGAATATAAGGAAGCTGCGGCGTTTCTTTTGGTTTGTCAGTCTTTTTCAGATTTCTTGGTCCGGTTTTTCCTCCAACAAAATTAAATCCGAAGTAGAAGTTTATATTTTTTAAATCAGCCGCGTAGAAAGAGGATATCTGATCTACAATCAGATGCCATTGTAACGGTCCCAGATTTACCACAAAGCCGCCTCCCATATTGAGTAATTTCCCGTTAATCATCGTATTGGCGAGGGTTATTCCGAAGTTTTTACCAAGTGTTCTGTTGTAAGAAATGGTCACCTGAGTATTAAGTTTTCGAGCGATAAATTCATTTCTGAAAACCAGACCGAAGCGATCGCGCGCAGTAGCATCAAAGCATGCGGAGAGATAAATTTTTGTGTTTAACGGAGACCGGTAGCTTTTGCCTTCTGTTTCCTCGATACCCAATGCATTCTTCAATGAATCAACAAGATTGTTGAAAATAGAATCATTCATACCTTCTCCGCCAAACACTTTATTAATATCAAATCCTTCAAAACTAAAGGTGGAATTACTACGTTTACTACGATAATCTTTCACATTTTGTTCCCAGTTAATTCCGCCCCAGTCGAGTATACTTGCCCCAAAACTCCATTGATTGTTTAAGCGGTAGTTTGCTCCAAAGTCAAAGGCAAATCCTCTGTTTTTGGTGAAATCAGAGGCGTTCAGATTTTTCATCTGTTCATCAATTTGCTGAACACTGTCGAGTGGTGACGATGTGTGAATCATCATATCGGAAGTTACCAAAAGTTGATAGGTGGTTGGGTCAGTATAAAATTTTAGATCAGATTTTTCAGTATACACATTCATTTGCCCGATCAAATATTTAAAACGAACCCCTGCTGTCCATTTTTGTCCTATTTGGCGGCTTACTCCTAATGCAATTTCAGTATATGCATTGGCCTCCAGTTTGTTATCAGATAAATCGACATTTTCACCCAGAAAGGCTGCATTTCCATTCAAAAGAAATGTCATCAGATTTTTGGTATAACGAAAGTTTGCTGAAAGTTTTTGAGAAATGCTAAAATTAATATATGTCTTACGAGCCTGAAAACCAAGTGCAAATAGTTGAAGATTCGTATTTGTACCGATTATATTTTTATCATCAATTGCGTTGAGAAACTTGCTTTTGTCGAATCGTAATGAGTCGTCAATTCCTCTGGTAAACAGATTGTTATAGCTGAAAGAACTGTTGTTTATACGTGTATTGAATTGCGAAAGTCCCGGGAACCCAATGTAAAACGTGTATGCCGGAATATTTGCAGGGTTATTATAGTTAAACTGAGGCAGTAGTTCCATGTATTGTAAAACTCCTGCATCTTGTGCGTTTGATTGTGAGTAAAAACCAAATGTAAACACAACCAGACTGAAGAATATTTTTTTAATTGTTTTCATAGTGCTTTTCTCCATTCTTACAGGTTAACATTGAGCTTTGTTTTTACACTTAGCTTCACATCAATATAGTTGTCGTTGTAGATTTTTACATCAGAAATGCCGTTGTTAGACGTGTTTATTCTTGCCTTGATGATCATTTTCTTTGCATTACGAATTCGGGCAATTTGAGCAGGCGTGAGGGTTATATCGGTTATTTTTGTTGTAGGAGTCACAACTTTTAGCGCGGGAGCAGGTCCAACAATTCCGGATTGAATGATTAAAGGATCCCCGGTAACCAAAGAGTCTAAAATCAAACCAGAATTATTGGTTGTAAAGTAAACCTGAACTCTGGCATCAATTGGAAATGCGTTTTTAGCATTTACCCGAACCATCATTTCTGAAACATTACTTAAATCTTCTAACTCAAAGTCAAGCGTATCCTGAATAACAAAACCATTTACCTTCCCATACATTGGAATGATGGCTTTCATGTTGATTTTTAATGCGCTGTTTTCCAACACAAAATTTGTTTCTGAAGGATTGTTATTCGGATTAGTTACCGCCTTGAGAGAGTAACTAATTCTGTCCGGACCTAAATTTACTGCACTTGCAAGGTCATTACTTGAAATGTTACTCAACCCGGGAGTTGTTACAGATTGTCCAATTTGACTGATCGTAGGAGAGCTAACTATAATAGGATTAGGTAGATCGTTAATTAATTGAAATTGAGATGGATTAGCAGACTTATAAGCCTTAATCTGATTAATCATCAATTTTACGGGTAACCCAAATGAATTTAAAATGCCAATATCAAACCGGACATTACTGATATTAATGTTCGAAAGCATATTGTTGTGAAAGATGCTCAATTCAGTAATGTCAGAAAAATCAAAATCATAGTTTCCAATGTATCCAAAAATCTTTTCAAACTGAATGTTCTCAATTTGATCGTTCATCTCAATTTTGTATGGATTATTGATAGGAAGGCCATTTTTGATAACTTTCAGGCTATATTGAAGTAAAATTTCGTTCGATTTTGGTGGTTGATTTTTGAGTTTCATAGTATAACCTGATAAATCAAAAGTAAATGGAACAGAGTAGGTGCCGGGTTGCCCGGTGTAAAGAAGGTCAAACTTTAGTTTTAAGGGTGTCCCATTGTTATTCGTAATATCTGGAGATGTTAGTTCCAACATACAGGTTTTATTGATATTGGTCGTAATGTTGAGTTTAAGAATAGCTGATTTAATTTTAATACTATCCAATCGTTGACCTGGTTTAGGCATGGTAAATGAATAATTGGATGAGATAAGATAATAGGTTGTGTCTGATGGAGATGTTGGCAGATTTATATTCGTTGAATCTGTATTGATACTTTGATTCTGAATCTGAAAGAAATCAGAAGGCTTGGTTGATAAGAGTTCTCCAGTTTCGTAAACAAGAGTTACTAATCCATCCTGATCACTTTGAATAATTCCGGAAGTATCTTTCAGGATATCAGAAAGGGTTAAATGGCTGTTTACCAATGGTGCTGCCAATGTTGGATCAAGTGTTGGATTCGCTAATTTATCAAAATCAAAATCACCATCCTTCACGCACGAAACAATAAACATTGGGATGATTGCAATCGGGATTGCCCATCTCAATGTTTTGTGCTTCAAATTTTGAAAATTGTAAATATGTTTCATGATCACTCTGCTTTTATATATTAACACTTAATATTATCAGATGGTTCTGGATTCTCTTTTTTTAAAGTTTCCAGTTCTGAGAAAACCTTTTCGTTTTCCCAACGGAAATTTTCGACAGGCTCGTTCTAATAGTTTTTTAGAAAGCTGTAAGCTACTTTTCTTTTCACCGGAAGATTCGTAGTCACTAAAATACCAAATTAAGGAGCCCTTTTTGTCGTAAATACTGAATTTTGCCTCAATTTTTTGAATAATATTTCCGCTTGCTTTGATTCTTAATGATTTAATAAAGGATACATTGACAATAATATCCGACTTAACGATTTCTGCTAATCGTTGCCGGGCAATTTTTTGAATTCCACTTTTATGAATTTTTGCAAGATCTAACAGCATATTTGTTTTTTGAACATCGAGAAGTTTGATTGTAAGTAATTCATTCTGAATTCGCTGTTGTAGTAGTGCAAAAAAATATTCCTGTAAAAAAAACGACTCTTCCTTTAGCACTTGTTCTATTTCGCTTGTGTTTTGATTCGATCCTTTGATATCATTGGTGATTGAAAATGGAATTATGGCGATTGTTTTTAATGAATCAGATATCTCTGATTTGAAAACTTCCTGACCATTAATAGTTTGGATGAAAAATGTAGCTGGAAAAAGAAAGAGAATCAAACTATATTTTTTCATGGCTGACTATATTTTGAGATATAAAAAGTACTATAATCCTTTAAATCAAGTATGCGATCTATCTACAAAGATATAATAAAAAATTTCAAATCAATTACTAGTGAACCAAATGATAATAAAATGAGAGAGGAATATTCCATTAGGCTTCATCAAATAAAATCGGCTTTTGTCGATTTTATAAATAATTTTTTGCTTGTGCCAAACACAATACTGATTTCTTTTCCAGTAATATAAAAGTCGAAACGTGTATTTGCAGGGAACGATATTTCAAAGATTATTTCTCCGTTTTTATCTATCTCAATCAGTTTGTGAAGGTTTCCCGAATAGGCAAAAAGCCGGGTTTTTGAACCGGATTTCAAAGCATAAATTTTCGATATGTTGAAAGATGGAGATAAAACACATTCAAAGAAAAGATTTTTACGCTCGTTGAAAGCACGTATGAGATTTCGAGCTGCAAAAATATGTTCCGGTTGATCGTTATTATCGAGTTCAACATATAGATATAAAGGTGAATTGTATGGAAAATCAGGCTTCCGCCGGGTTGTAAGTCCTGTTTCATCTATGCGGACAATGTTGCCGGCAATATCACAGCATTGAAGATTTAACTTATCAGTATAGAATTGATTTTCAGTACGAATCGTAAATTGAGATGTGGGCGTAACTCTTTCTTTTCCTTTGCGGTCAAAAAAGTATGTTTTTCCGTTTTCGTCACGGGCAATAAGGTAATCCTTGTTTCCACTTACAATATGTTCCGGTTGGTTTACCGGTTTGCTGCTGAGTTTTGGATTGTTCCACTGGGCAAGTTTTTTACCATCAAGCGTAATACATTGAAATACATGGCTATTTGTAAAGTAGAAAAGCCGGTATTGACCGTTTTTGTCGTAATCAATGGCTAATAGTCCGGAGACTGCATTTTCGGGAAACTGCTTCGGGTAGGATAGCGTAAGTTCTCCGTTTGCATTAAAACGATAGAGTTTTGTTGCTGTATTCAGAAGGTATTTCCCTTTATTTCGTTCACCACTTTCCAGATAGAGAATTTTTCCGGATACGGGTTCTGATAGCTGTAATGAACTTACAATGTTTGCCTTTTCATCCAGAATTGTTAGCAGATACTGTTTATCCTGAACAAAAATCCGTTCTCCGGCAGAGAAAATTGCGATAATTTCATCGTTTAAGGATACTTTGTAATCATAATCAGCAGGCTCTTTGTCTTGAGTTATAGGCGATTTTCGAGGTTCAGCTTCTGTAATGTTCGCTTTTTGAAGTGAAGAAAGGGCAAAGCTTATTTGTACCAACGATTTTACTCTTCCTGAAACGGAGAATATTAGCGATGATATGCTATCGGGAAAGTCTGACTGAATGGACAGGCTCTTTCGGATGTAATCCGGAAAATGAGATTTGTGTTGAAAAGGAGATATTCTGCTTTGAAATAGAATATTACTCCCACCTGAATTCTCTGGTAAAACGTTTTTTGATTTTGATTGCCGGATAAATGCATCCATCTCATCTGCATTGCCTGCAAAATAGAGGATTCCTTTGTCAAGGTAGATATGTTCGATGGAGAAAGCAAAAATACCTTCCAGCTTTTCAGAAAAGAGTGTAATCGGTTTTCGAAGTTTAAATCTGTTCTTCTCTGTTTTTGTGATTTCAGATTCAGGAAACAGGTTTGATAATTTTTGAAAAAACACAAGAGAGTCTGTGCATTCAATAGCTGATATCCAAAACAGTTTTCCCTGATTTTCGAAAGAGAACAACCAGCCGAAATTTCCTGCCCAACCTTCATAAAAAGCTTCCGGAATGTCATTTTGCGTTTGAGAACTTCCTTTTATTTCATGTACCGAAAACGAATAAAGAGAAGCGGGCTCTGTTTGCACAATCTTATCAGGAATGCTCAGCGAAAGTTCTTTACTTGCTGAGAAACTGTTGAAAAAATTGCTGTTGGAGTATAAAAATCCATTTCCATTAATGTTTTGATTGTCAGGATAAAGGTCGAACGAAAGCCATGTTTGAGCCTCTGTTTGATGTAGGTTTAAGGAAGACAGGGTGTTGAATTGAGACACACACCGTTTCAGATTGAGAAACAGATTTGCCGGAACATTTTTACCGGCTGTGTTCTGAATGCGTAAAAACTGTTCCTGTTTTGAAAAGTGAGTCGGATTTTGAGCTTCGTTTATCGCGGCTGCGACCATTGATTTTTGCTGAGAAACAAGAATGACAGATTGAAATATAGTTAAATAATACGTTTGGTTGTTGAGTGATAATTTGATAAGCTGGTTTTTTGAGCCTTTATCTTCTGAAGGATTCAATGACTTCTGTTTCAGCAGTGCTTTGTAGAAATCATCACTATTTACGGATTCAGCTTTTAGAAGTGAGAGGGAATTGGATACTGAAAATGAAATGTATAGTTGATTTTTCTTCATCAATTCCTTTATAAGAGAAAGCTGATCAGAAAAGAGTTTCAGGTTGTGGATTTCTTCCCGAAATTTATTACCCGGAAACAGGATGTCCAGCGTATTTTGTAATGCAATGGATTGTATCTGAGGAAAAACGGTATTGAAATCGCCAATTGATAGAAATCCGGAACTCTTTTCCGGAATCAGAGCAACTGGCTCTGAAATTGGTTTTTTCAATTGAACATAAAATTCAATTGATTTCCATAATAGTATGATTATGATAAAAATGGCTGAAAAAATCCCCGCGTAATTCAAAATCTTCCTCATAACACTCGCTTAAGCTTCAAATGTACATGCAATGAGTCTGTAAAACCGTTAGAAAGTCAGAAAAAGATTAACATTAAAAAGTTGATAAATAAATTGAGGAAAAGAAGTATTGAGTGACGCAAAATCTTAATTGCCCAGTTTCCGGAAGCCCTTTAACAATATATGTAAATCATTGGTCCATCGATAATCGCGGGCGTAGAGTATATTGGCACGATGGATATTCTCTTTGTTAAGTTCTTCTTTGGCGAAGAATATTGCCGGATGTAAAATGCCGGCTTTTATTTTGGGCAGAGATGTGGATTTATCTTCATTGCAAAAGCCTATCCAGCTTTTTTGTGCAGTTAACACACATACAATATTGAGGATAAATCGAAATGGTTTTTGCATAAACCAGAGCAGAACAGGCGAAAAAAGGAGCAACAGAAGCGAACCTGCTAAATCGAAAAAGCGTTTGTATCGACGATTATAGGGTTTCAGAATCGTGTTAAGTTCAATCATATACAGGTCACCTGGCGAATTGATGGAGTTGCTGCCAATGATGAAAGAGCTTTCGGCCGGGACAATTCTAAATTGCAGGTTCTCATTTTGAAGTGTGGTCATGATGCTGATAATTTCTTCTGCCGTATTATTTTTCGAACAGAGGATGACTTCATCAATCCGGTGAATTTTAACGATTTCGTGCAATTTACGCACTTCTCCTAAACAATTTGTTTTGTCACTGTCGGGAGTTTCTGGTTTTACCCATCCAATAAATGATGTTTGAATTCCGGAGTTTTGCATAATTCCGGATACGCGATTAAACTCGTCTTCGTCACTTACAATGACAATACGTTTATTTTGCACACTGTTGTAAACCAGTTTTATCCAGCCTATCTTCGAAAAGATCATACGCAGAGATAATGATGCCAAAATTCCCCACGTGGTTCCAAATACAATCATTGCTCGCGAAAAACGTAGTTCGGCATTGAGTAATGCATAAAAAACCAATATGATAGCACTTCCTATTAAATATCCTTGTACTGTTCGGAAAAGGTTTTGTTTTTTATCATAACTGCCGCCAAGGTAAAGTGAAGTTTGCCAGATCAGAATATATAGTGGAACAACAATCAAGATATAATAAGCTGGATAATAGTCAATATCTCCATGAAAAATCCATCGAACCCAGTTGTTTTTCATCCACCAAATTCCCCCCCATGCAATCAAAAAATCCATTACCGGAAGTAATGCGCTTTGGAAAAAACGGTGAGTCAAAGCCATAAATGCACGGAAATAGATCGCCAGTTGAATTAATGCAATCATCAGGTTGGCATTGCTTCCTGTAAAATGTTTACGGGAAAAAATGATCATTGCCTGATAAAAAGTAAGTACGTAGTTTACACTGGTTTTTTTAGTGCTTTCTCCCTTATAATGAATGATTCGCGTTTCAGGAAAATAATAGTTTTTAAAACCGGCTTTGATGATACGCCACGAAAGGTCTATATCTTCGCCATACATAAAGAAAGTTTCATCCAGATATCCGATTTTATCCAGTAAATCTTTTCGCATCAGCATATATGCACCTGCCAGTATTTCGATAGAATTGGTTTCATTTTCAGGAAGATATCCTAAATGATATCTGTTGAATCGTTTAGAGTGCCGGAATATTTTCGACAAACCTGACATTTTATAAAATGCAACAGCAGGAGTAGGGAGTCCACGCTTCGATTCCGGGAGGAATTTACCGGAACCATCAATCATTTTTACACCAAGTCCGCCGGCATCAGAGTGAGAATCCATAAAATCACAGCACTTGGAAAAAGTATCAGACTCAACTAAAGTATCCGGATTTAACAACAGTATATATTTTCCCTGCGACAGTCGGATAGCCTGGTTATTGGCCTTTGAAAATCCAGCATTATCCTGATTTGCAATCAGTTTTACCCATGGAAATTTTTCACGAACCATGTGTACAGAGCCATCTACCGAATTATTATCCACTACAAATACTTCCGTTTCTACAGCTTTTGCGGCTTCCATTACCGAAAGCAGGCATTGCTCCAGAAAATAACGGACATTGTAATTAACGATAATAACAGATAGCTTCATCAGTATGATTTCTTGGTTTCAAAGATACGGAAAACCTTAGAATCCCAGCATCAATCCCAGCGTTCCGATGATAAATCCTACTATTATTTTAATTGATTTAAGGTAGATAAATTTCTTTCTTGATTCAGCCAATAGCGGGAGCGAGGCATGACCATCCTGAACCACAGAGTTTGCCAGCAGAATACTGAACGGAATGGTTCCGGTAGCAAACATTTGCGCAAAAATAAAGTGTGGACCTGATTGTGGAATGATCCCGATTATCAATGCTAAAATCATGACAAAAAACAACTTATACATGTTGTTTCCCAGCCATTCTTCAATATTAAAGTACTCTTTTAAGAGAGCTAAAACCAGCAATGTGCCGGCTGTCCAGAGTAAGATATTCAAAAAATGCTTTTTAATTACATGCCCCCATAAATGAGCTTCCAGAAAATGATCATCCACCAATATGATAATGATTAAACTGATAAAGGTGATGATTAAAAAAGCGATGTTTTCGCCATTCCAGTCAAATCCATGTGCTTCTTCGGATTCGTGTTCATGAAGATGTGCTACAGATGATTCCTGAGCGTGATTGTGACCGGTATGTATTTCCGTGTGATCGCTGCCAGGTAAATTGTGAGAGTGGCTTAACTCTCCACTTAAAATGCCAAACAAATAGAGCGAAATGCCTGCAATCAGGATAGCACGCGGAAAACTGATTGAATTACGTTTCGGAAGTTTCAGATTGTCTTTTATATGTGCACAGGCAAGGTCGTGACTATGTACTTCAAGATGAGCACTTGCAGGCTTCGATTCAAGTTTCTTTCCAAAGAGTTTATCAACGATTAAACCCAGAGGAATCCCAATCAAAAACAAAATACCCATAAGCTTAATGCTGGTTCCCGGAATCAACGGAAACATTCTGAAAGCATCATCTCCCAAACTGGTAACAGTAGCCGTTAACAGTGCTCCGAAGCTGATTAAACGGTGCGTATAAAGTGAAACAGCTGCGAAACCTCCCACACAACCGGGAATAAATCCAAGTAATGCTGCCACAATAAGCTGTCCGAAATAGGATTGTTTTTCAATATGAGCTAATTTCCCTTTGCTGATAACGTTCAGAAATTCAATAATCAACATGATTACCATCACAAAACTGGTAATCTTAAACGTCTCCTTTAGTACTTCTATCAGCATAATCCGATTATTTAATGCAAAGATAAAAAAAACAGTTGATGGGGTAAAAGGTTAATGATTACTAGTTTTTATTGATTCGACTTTTAGTTTAAAGAATTGGTTTTCATTAAATGGATTGTAAAATAGCGAAAATTTACATAGAGACTAATAATTCCAATAATACAAAGAATAGTTCCAATAAACCATAAATCGGTATTATATCCCAAAATATTTCTAAGGATAAATATTATGCCAAAAACTAAGAAAAAGATGGCACCAATTGGTGCTGCTATTAGACGGGTATTATTAGAATAGAGCATGAAAGTCCCCACTAGAAACGATAACATGAGCGGTCTTTTAATAGAATCTGAGAAATTAGTATCTCCATTATTTATGACTTGCTCTGCTAATTCTGCTCCTTTAGCAGTGTGGTCGTTTATAATATTGAGATATTTTTCAATTGTTTCATCGCTGATTTGGGTAGATTTCTGCAAAATAAAAATTTTGTACAGAATATCATAGTATTTTCGGATTTGTTCATTTTTAAGTACCTCATAAGCAATAATAATCTGCTGTAAATGAGAGCTCTGTTTATTAAAGTTATTAGATGGTTTAAGTAGCTTGCTTGACTGTATTTTATAATGCAGGGAAATAGTAAATAGGCTTGAACTAAGATTCGAATTCAGAATTTTATAATAATCGTCAATCATCGAGTCTATTATTAAACAATTCAAAAATAACAGTATAATGATAGTAAAAATAGGAAAATTGAGCACATGTAATACAAAGTGCTTTATATTGTTTTATAAACAAATACTCTACTTTTTATCCATTGTTTCCCTTAGCTTAATTGCCAGGGAATTTACGAAAGATTCCAACGGACGTTTTACCAATATAGACATCATGGGATTTAGTTCTGCCTGCATGTGAAGTTGCACGGTGGATGTGCGGTCGCCATTATCTGTAATGAGGGCATGCATTGAGAAATCAAACGGAGCTTTTTCCCCGGAAACATAAATAAGTTTGGAATAAGGAATTTTTCCTGCGATTTTCAAATCCATATCGGTTAATCCGATTATGGAAAAAGAACAGTAGTCATCCGTTGCGTTCCAGCCGGTAACCTGGCTTGGCATCAGGTGCGTGAAATTTTGAAAACTGCTGAGAAAGAGAAAGATTTGTTCGCTGGACTTACGAATGATTACCTTTTCACTATTTATATTTTCCATGCAATTAGTCGTTCATGTGTTCCTCTGACCATTTTGCAGGATCTAATCTCCACTGACGAAGAGATTCTGTATCTTCTTTGGTAATATAATTTGCGTCAACAGCTTTGGTAATCAGGGTGTCGTAATTTGTTAAAGTTAACAACGGAACGTGTGCATCCTTAAAACTGTTTTCGGCAACATCAAGCCCATACGTAAAAATAGCGACCATCCCTTTTACGATGCATCCTGCTTCCTGCAATGATTTTACCACATTCAGACTGCTTTTTCCGGTAGAGATAAGATCTTCAACAACAATCACGGACTGGCCTGATTCTACCACGCCTTCGATTTGATTGTGCATTCCATGCTTTTTCTCTTCCGAACGCACATACACAAAGGGTAAGCCAAGTTCCTGAGCAACCAAAGCCCCCTGAGCAATCCCTCCGGTTGCAACACCTGCCACAACGTCAACCATTCCAAATTCTTCACGAATAAGAGTTACAAATTGCTGACGGATAAATGTTCTGATTTTAGGATACGATAATGTTACCCGGTTGTCGCAATAAATTGGCGATTTTCTACCTGAAGCCCATGTAAAAGGCTGCTTATTATTCAACTTAATTGCTTTAATTTGCAGTAAAAATTCTGCGGTCTGTAATGCTACTTCCTGATTCATTTTCATAATGCAAATGTATAAAGTTTTTATAAACAAGCAATCGGTTTCATTTGTAAAAGAAATATCTGTTGAAACCACTGATAGAAAAGTGCTTACGCATAATTTTCTCAACTTTACCCTGTTGGACAATTGTTACAAATCTTTTGTTTCGGAGGGACAATATAATGATTTACAGATTGTTTGCAAAAAATATGCTCAAAGAATTTTTCAAAGTTTTTTAAAACAATTTACAGTGATTCCTGCTGCAGGAGGCTTGGTGATTAACTCAAAAGGCGAAGTATTATTGATTCATCGTCTGGGTTTATGGGATTTACCGAAAGGAAAAATTGAAAAGTCAGAGTCCCGAAAAGAGGCCGCAATCCGCGAAGTTGAAGAGGAAACGGGTGTAAAAGGTCTTGAGATTACCCGGAAACTTCAGAAAACCTACCATTGGTTTACCCGTAAAGAAAAAAACTATATCAAACTTTCGGTATGGTATGAGATGAAAACGGACTATGCAGAGACGTTGATTCCCCAAACGGAAGAGTCGATTGTAGATGCCCGGTGGGTTAGGGTGGAAGATCTCAATCAATACCTTCCGGATGCCTATCCTTCCATACAGGATTTGTTTGAAGGGTGGTTGAAAAGCAGGGATTGAAGGGATTGAAGAGATTGAAG
>Ga0209639_1002608_pt1 | contig 13699 bp, 16 predicted proteins | sample EPASupsiteHSE605_FD_187268 | JGI IMG/M metagenome (GOLD analysis project Ga0209639, IMG submission 187268) | Bioremediated contaminated groundwater from EPA Superfund site, New Mexico - Sample HSE6-05 (SPAdes) (version 2) | ecosystem: Environmental > Aquatic > Deep subsurface > Groundwater >...
ATTATATTATTTCCTGCAGTTCGTGCACGCCGAAGGTCAGAATGTGGAGAATCAATGATTTGTTGATTATTAGTATAAGGATGAACAGTATTTAAAAACACGGTTTCAATACCGAAATTCTGGTCAAGAACATGAAGCAGAGGTGCTACACAATTGGCAGTGCACGAAGCATTTGAAATTATATTGTCTTCTGAGTTTAAAATATACTCATTTACACCGATAATTATTGTTTTAATAGAATCATCTTCGGCAGGGCAGGAGAGGATGATTTTTTTCGCCCCTGCTTTAAAATGTTTTTCAAGTAAAGGGCGTGTTTTAAAACGTCCGGATGATTCTAAAACCAATTCAGCTCCCCATTCCTTCCATGGAATTTCTTCAGGATTTGTGAAATGACTGATTGGAATATACTTTTCTCCAATGATCAAATGTGTATTGCTGCAACTCAAATCTTCGTGTAACCGTCCATGTACTGAATCGTATTTCAGTAGATGGAGCAGTGTTTTGTTATCCATCGGATCGTTAATTCCTACAAGTTGAATCTCAGGATGTTCTATCAGTAAACGAAATACAATTTTTCCGATTCGTCCAAATCCGTTTATCCCCAGTTTTATCTTTTGCATATCTTTTAGTTGATTAAAACAGAATAGTGAAGAATCTAAGCTCTTCACTATTCTGTTTTATAAGTATCATAAAGCTTTATGTGTTTTTTCTATTTGACAAAGGTAATAGTCCTTGTCGAGACTGAAAAATAAACAACTGTTTATATAATTTCCATAACATCTTTTTCAACCCAACCCACACTGCCATTGGCAATTTTGATTTTAAACCAATTGTTAAAATCGTCAAGTAAAATTACTTTTGACCCTTCATGAATCACGAATTTGTCAGTTCCTTTTTCATCAGGAGAGCTTTTTACATTCACTGTGGGTGAAAAAATGATTGCCTCTTTTGAATTTGTGAACCGGTCATGTTGTTTATCTGCAAAATGATAACAGATCAACCCCAGAATTAACGACAGTGTAAACAAACGAAATGCTCTTCTGCGGCCAAAATAACCTTGTGCAATTAAGTAGAAAAAGAGGAACAGAAAGAAAAACAACGAAAAGATAATCGATAAAACTGCCCAGAAATCAACCGGAAGTAACACCGAAAGTGTATTCCACCAATGAATAAAGAAAAGCTGAGGAACAACTTCTATTTTATCGATAATCTTCCGATTGGCAATTTCCAGATTTAGGTTAATATCTTCGTTATAAGGATTTAATCGTTTGGCTCTTTCGTAGTTTAAAATGGCTGAAGATATATTCCCCAATCGGAAATAAGCGTTTCCCAGGTTATAATAGAGGGAAGATGATTCTTTTCCTGACTTGAGGCTGTTTTGGTAACATTCTACTGCCTGATTAAACCTTCCTTTTGTGTATGCCTTATTTCCCTTTTCAACCCATGATTCAGGTGTTTGTGCAAGACCCGAAAAGGTGAAAATCCACGACAGAATAAATGTGAAAAGAATCTGTGTTAGTTTATAGGCTAAATCTTTCATGGTTTATCGTAGTTCTCTTTCGGTTTTACTGATAATTTCTAATGCTTCACGATATACTTCATGCATATTTCTGGACGAATCGCCTGGGGCAAAACGTGCAAATTCACAGTGATTCAGTGCTTTGATAAAGTCGCTTACAATGTCTTCGCGTACATTTTTAGTACAAAGGGCTTCGTTTACCGAATCCATTGAAAGTTCAGACAATGGAATCATGAATTTATCGCTCAGATAACCCCAAAGTGCATGAGCAATTTCGTCGTAGAATTTCGATACTTCATTCTTTTTTAGAAAAATTTCTGCTTTACGAAGTTTTTTCTTTGAGGTGCGTGTTGCTTTTCGGTTACGGATAAGATTGAGGTCGCTGCGGCGTTTAATGTTCTTACGGCGAATGATTACCGCGATTGCAAAAAATCCTAACGGTAAGATCAAAAACAGCCAATAAAGTGGAGTCTGAAAAAAGAAACTTCCTTTCGGATTTAATTTAAAAGGTTTTGTTTTTATGTGCTCAATATCGTTTGAAAGATATTTTATATCTTCCTGATTTGTTGCAGAAAAGCCCATTCCCTCACTGTTTGGATCACCTTTGGCAACATTAATGGTATATTCCTGCGAATTAAGCGTAACATAGCTGTTTTTACCTAAGTCATAATAACTAAACGATACAGGCTGAACTTTGTATATTCCTGCTGTTCTAGGAATTACAAGATATTCAAATGTTTTGGTTCCGGATACTCCATTTTCCGTATGTTGAATATTATCCGTAATTTTAGGATCATAGACTTCAAAATCAGGTGGAAATAATGGCGTGAGCTTGTCAATTAATTTAATATTACCACTTCCTGAAATAGTGTATTTAAATGTAATTGCTTCGTTTGCTTTTAGATCCTTTTTATCAATAGATGAACGGAACGTGAAATTTCCAACTGCTCCGGTATAATTGTTGGGCTGAGTAGCTGCAGGTAATGGCCGGACATTAATTGATAATGCATTGGAAACCAGTTTTTTCTTAACTGTTTGAGTTGTGTTGGAAAATGGATCGTCAAAAAACATATCGAAAATTGAATTTCCTCTTTTTCGTTGTGCCTGGATCAATGCCCAAATGTCTAATTCTAATGGATCCACCGTAAGCTTTCCGCTTTCCTGTGGAAACAAGGCTACTTTGCGAATTTCTGTAACTGCATATTGTTTACCATTAATATATTCGGTTGTCTGTTTTGGATTTTTGTTTTCTTCTACAAGATCTTCAGCCCAAAAACCCTTGTTACTGGGTAATTTAGTTAAGGATAATTGCGCGATCTGCACCTGCCTATAAATCTTATACGTTACAATTACTTGTTCGCCTTTTATAGGATTGTTTTTATTTACAAATGCTTTTACAAAAACATCATTGGCTCCAAGAGTTCCTCCCTGCTGTACCTGTTGTTGCGGATGACTCTGACGACCTGCCTGATTCTGTTGCGGCGCCTGACCTTTCACAACTTTAATAGTAGCACTGTTAGATTCCAGTACTTTTCCGCCAACTTTTATGCTTGCCGGTCCAATGGTATAGGTTCCTTCTGCCGGAGCCTGAATATAGTAAATAAACGAAAGATTTATCGATTGAATGTAAGCACCATTTGAAATTTGAGAGCTGGAACTTATTGATTGATTCGGTCCAGATAGTACATCAAAACCTTTGAATGTTGGTCCTCTGAAACCACTTCCCTGGGCATTTACTGAAAAAGTTACCTGAAAAGCCTGCCCTGAACTTACTGTTGAGGGTGCACTTAAGGTTAACTTCGGTTCTTGTGCATACAGAACTGTAGAAATAAATAGCAGTAAGCCAGAAATTAACCGGGTTATTATGTTTGTTTTCATACGATTTCTTAGGGTTTACGAAGATACGTTTTTCTGCTTTTTATTACCAGTCTTTTTCTATTCGTTGTTTACTACCGTAAACTTTCTGTTTTTTAAGTTTATCCAGTGTTTTCTTTTCATCATTTCGTAAAGCTTCTAACATGCGTTCAGCTTCTTCTTTTTTCAGCTTTTTTTGTTGTTGTTGCTGTTGTTGCTGTTTTCGCTTTTCGTCCTGCTTATTTTGCTGTTGTTGTTGCTGCTGATTTTTTTGTTGGTCTTTATTTTTGTCTTTATTATTGTTGTTCTTGTTTTTCTGATCTTTTTGGTCTTTATTTTTCTGATCCTGTTTGTTGTTCTTTTTGTTTTGATTTTGTTGTTTTTGCAGCAATTTCATCGCATAAGCCAGATTATATTTTGTATCAGTATCTTTCGGATTAAGCTTGAGTGATTGTTTATATGATTCAATGCTTTCTTCCAGCTTTTTGTTTTGAAGATGGATGTTTCCGATATTGTGAAGAACTTTTGCTTTAATTTCTTTCGAAATTTTCGGATCGTTTACTACTTTCTGATAGGCATTTAATGCTTCTTCGTAGTTGTTTTCTTTATAAAAAGCATTTCCAAGATTATAGCGAGCTTTGGCATAGGTGCTATCCTTGGTTAAAGCCTTACGATATTGTACTTCAGCATCAGAATAGTTCTTTTTTTCGTAGAAACGATTCCCTTCCCGTACTTGCTTTTTGGGTTGCTGTGCAAAAAGCAGAGTGCTGAATAGTAGTGCTATGATTGTAAACCAGCTTGCTTTCATCTTATACTTTCTTTTCTCCGAATAGGTTTACTTTACTGAAAAATTTATTTCTGCGGGGTTTAATTAAAAGATCGATAATCATCAACAGAACAGCGATTCCTGTAAAATATTGAAAACGATCTTCGTAGTCGGAGTATACTTTTGTATCATATTTTTTCTGTTCGAGCTTTTTCAGGTTTTCGAATATTTGCTGAATACCACTATTGGTATTGTTCGCTCCCACAAATTCGCCACCTCCGGCTTCTGCAATTTGCTGAAGCATTTCAGTGTTGATCTTGGTAACTACCGTATTTCCTTCACGGTCTTTTTTAAATCCAACCACGCCTCCGTTTGAATAAATAGGAATAGGGGTTCCATCGGGTAAGCCCATTCCGATAGTATTCACCATAATCCCTTCTTCATTGGCAATTTTGGCCTGTTCAACGGCATCATCTTCATGATTTTCACCATCTGAAATAACGATGATGGCTTTATTTTTTTCCTTGTCTTTTAAATTAAACGCTTCCGAAGCAGTTTTAATTGCTTTTCCAATGGCAGTTCCCTGTTCGTTGATCATGTCGGTTTCAATAGCATCCACAAACATTTTGGCAGCAGCATAATCATTTGTGATCGGAAGTTGCGTGTATGCTCCTCCGGCAAAAATTACAATGCCAATCCGGTCATTTTCCAGCTTTTCAATTAGCTTTGAAAGTGCCTGTTTCGCTCTTGATAATCGGTTGGGCTTAATGTCTTCGGCCAGCATACTGTTTGAAATATCCAATGCAATCATCAAATCAATTCCTTTGCGTTCTGCTTTGTCTATTTTAGAACCAATCTGGGGATTGGCAAAAGCAATGATTAACAGAATGAAAGCGATGAGAAGCAAAATAAACTTACGCTTGTGTTTGCGTTTATCAGTTTCAGGTGACAATCGCTCAATTAGAGGGGCGTCTCCTAATAGCTTGATTGCTTTTTTACGGTCTTTCACCATCGCAAAATAGATGCTTATCCAGATGGGGACCAGAAGCAATCCGTATAAATATTCTGTATGTTCAAATCGTATCAGATCCATGTTTCGTCATTAAGGAATGGTTGAAAAAACTCTGTAGCGAAGGAAGATTTCTACAATGAAGAAGAGTAATGCTGCCAAAAGGAAGGGAGCATATTCTTCTGATTTTTTTTCATAAGTAAGCACATCGATTCTCGATTTTTCGAGTTTATCAATCTGTTTAAAGATGCTGTTCAGCTTCATGTTTCCGGTAGCACGGTAATATTTTCCGCCGGTCATTTTGGCTATTTTACTCAGTATTTGCTCATCAATACTAACTTCAACATTTTGATACTGAACTCCAAATGGGGTTTTGAATGGGTAAGGTGCTTGTCCAATTGTACCAACACCAATCGTATAAACTCTCACTCCGTATAGTTTAGCAATGTCAGCAGCTGACAGTGGGTCAACAGAGCCCATATTGTTTACTCCATCTGTTAGTAAAATGATTACCTTGCTGATTGCCTTAGAATTACGAATTCTGTTGATTGCGGTTGCTAATCCGTCCCCTAATGCAGTACCATCATCAATGATACCACTTTCTACCTTGTTGAAAAGTGATTTCAAACGTGCATGGTCTGAGGTAAGAGGGCATTGAGTAAACGCTTCACCGCTGAATAAAACCAGACCTATCCGGTCATTGGATCGCCCGTTAATAAAGCGGGTAGCCACTTCTTTAGCTGCCTCCAGGCGATTTGGCGAAAAATCTTCGGCAAGCATACTGCTCGAAATATCGAGAGCCATCATAATGTCAATTCCTTCGATGTTTTGCTTGTGCTTTTTCAACGAAGATTGAGGACGTGCCAATACAATGAATAGAAGGCTAAGGATGATTAATCTGAAAAGGAATGGGAGAAACATCATTCTTACTTTCAGATTTCTGCCACTTTTTTCGAATAGTTCTGTATTCGAAAAAATGAGGTATGGATAAGCCTTTTTTCTTCGAAACCAGTACCAGAAAACGAGTACCGGAATCAACAGAAAGAGGTAAAAATATTCAGGGTTTGCAAATTCCAGATGATTCAGCATAGTTTTACTGTTTTAAAGCTTCATCAGAAGTTTGACCATTATTCATCATTATCATTTTATAGGAGGTTTGCACAAATTCAATCGTATCTTGCAGTGCTTTATCGTGTTCGGACGGAAGGGGTTTTTCTTTCGCAAATTTCACCAGATCAGCAATATGTAATACGTTTCGAAGTAAATAGAGCTGCTGTGTATCGTTTCGGTATTCCTGATATGATTCCATAATTTCATCCGAGGTCATTTCTACGGCATTAATTTTGAACTGACCTTCAATGTAATTTCGAAGAATATCTGTAAGTTCGGTATAGTATTCTTTAATTTGATCATTTTGCCATAATCGTTTTACACGCAGATTTTCAAGTGATTGTATGGCCAGTTCGTATGGCGGTAGTTTTGGTCGGGATGGTAGCTTAATAAATGGCTTATTTTTCTGTCGTCTTTTTATGTAATAGATGATGAGGAAAATAATTAGCGCAACAGCAAGTATCCCAATGGTATATGGAAGGATTTCTTCAAGAGTCAATGGTTCTCCGAGAACATCTTTAATATCTTTAAATGCTTTGGTTGTATCTACAGCCGGTGTATTCACAAATATCATTAATGAGTCTGTAAAAATAGTTGTCCAGACTGAATCGCCAGGTTTCTGAAACTGAGCACTAAAGGGCCCTACTTTATGCCATCCTGAATCATAGGCCGTTACCAAATACTCCCGTTGATATTTTACAGGATTCATATCTTTAAGCAGCGTATCCTTGTTCGCGATGACTTCAAAAGGATTTAACAACGAATCATCCTGCTGAGGGATATTCAAGATATAATCTCTTGGAGCCGATAATTCTAATTTTAGCTTTATCTGATCACCCAGCATAATAGATGAGGTATCCGCTTTAGACGTAAATTTTACCTCCTGTCCTTTAACAGAAACCGTAAGGGTGAACAGAATAAAAAATAAAAATATCTGTCTGAATGATATAGTGTTATAACTCATTTTCGGCTTTCTCTTCGTTTAAACAGGTTTAGGAGTGGTCGAACATAATCCTGATCGGTATGCAGGCTTACAGAATCAATTCCAAAGCGGGAAAAGGTATCGTTCAGTTGCTTTTCATGTTTCGTCCACCAAAGCTGATAGTTTTTGCGGAGTTGAATATCAGAAGAATCCACCCATAGTTCTGCTCCTGTCTCAGGATTTTTCATACGAACCAATCCAATATTGGGCAGAGATGTTTCACGTTCGTCAAACACTTTTATTGCAACCAGATCATGACGTTTGTTTGCAATTTTCAAAGCATCTTCATATCCGGCATCTATAAAGTCTGAAAAAATGAAAGCAGTACAGCGTTTTTTGATAACCTTTGAAAAATATTCAAAAGCTTGATTGATATTTGTACCAGTGGAAGTGGATTTAGTATCAAGTAGTTCTCTGATGATGCATAAAATATGAGAAGATCCTTTTTTGGGAGGAATGAACTTTTCAATTTTATCACTAAAGAAAATCACCCCAACTTTATCATTATTCTGAATTGCTGAAAATGAAAGTATTGCAGCAATTTCGGCAATCATATCCTGTTTGAAATAACGTTTTGTCCCGAATTGATTAGAGCCACTTACATCAATCAGCAGCATTACGGTCATTTCACGCTCTTCTTCAAATATCTTAATGTAAGGATGGTTGAAGCGAGCTGTTACATTCCAGTCGATTGAACGGGTATCATCTCCGTAATTGTATTCACGCACTTCGCTGAAAGCAATACCCTTTCCTTTGAAGGCACTATGATACTGCCCCGAAAAGATGTGGCTTGACAATCCACGGGTTTTGATTTCAATTTTGCGAACTTTTTTTAATAAATCAGTAGTTTCCATAGCAATATATGAAAGTGAGTGAAATAAATGATTTTCTCAGTTGCACCTGGTTAAGGCACTTCCACACTGTTCAATATTTCGCTGATGATTTCTTCGGTAGTAATGTTTTCTGCTTCCGCTTCGTAGCTTAGTCCTATTCTGTGACGTAACACATCGTGGCAAATTGCGCGAACATCTTCCGGAATTACATATCCTCTGCGTTTGATAAATGCATACGCTTTGGAAGCCAGAGCCAGGTTAATGCTTGCACGTGGAGAACCTCCATAATTGATGAGGTTTTTGAATTTTGCAAGTTTATAATCTGCCGGGTAGCGGGTTGCAAAAACGATGTCAGTAATATAATTTTCGATTTTTTCGTCCAGATATACTTCGCGACAAACATTACGGGCGTTGATGATATCTTCAGGTTTCAAAACCTGGCTTACTTTCGGAAACTCGTTTTGAATATTTTGACGCATAATCAGTTTTTCTTCCTCTTTTTTAGGATAACTGATTACTACTTTCAGCATAAAACGGTCAACCTGAGCTTCTGGAAGTGGGTATGTTCCTTCCTGTTCTATAGGGTTTTGAGTAGCCATAACCAGAAATGGTTCTTCCAGTTTGAATGTTTTTTCACCAATCGTTACCTGCTTTTCCTGCATAGCTTCCAACAACGCACTTTGTACCTTTGCCGGAGCACGATTAATTTCGTCAGCAAGAATGAAGTTTGCAAAAACAGGCCCCTTTTTAACCACAAACTCTTCATTTTTCTGGCTGTAAATCATAGTTCCGATAAGGTCAGCCGGTAAAAGATCGGGCGTAAACTGGATACGGCTGAATTTTGCCTGAATAGCGTTGGCCATCGAGTTAATTGCAAGCGTTTTTGCCAGCCCAGGAACTCCTTCAAGTAAAATATGGCCGTTTGATAATAAGCCTATCAGCATTCGTTCTACCATGTGCTTCTGACCTACAATTACCTTGCGTAACTCCATGGTTAACAGGTCGACAAACGCACTTTCACGTTGTATTTTTTCGTTGATTTCACGAATATCAAAAGTATCAGTCATAGTGATGATCATTTAGTCAAGCAAAATTACGTTTACCTGTTAAATTTATTTTTCTGTTTGCTGTTAAAAATTGTTAAGCTATTTATTCAACAATAGGTAGCAGGCTGACAATGTGAATGGGAGAAACTTTCTGTAATTATTAAAGTAGTTCTTGTTCCTTTTTTAAAGATCATTTCATTCATATTGCATTACATCGTATTTTCGCAGAAACATAATTTTGCATTATGATTACCACTTCTGCTTTATTTACCTGGGTTGTGCTGCCCTTTTTAATCTTTTTGGCACGTATCAGTGATCAGTCGCTGGGAACGCTCCGAATGATTTTTATTTCAAAGGGTTATAAGAATCTGGCACCCTTCCTTGGCTTTTTTGAATCTCTGATTTGGCTGTTGGCAATCCGTGAAATTTTGAATCATCTTGATAATTTTGTTTGCTTTATAGCTTATGCTGCTGGTTTTGCAATGGGAAATTACATTGGAATTCTGATTGATAATAAACTTTCAATCGGAAATTTAATAGTCAGGGTTATCCCAAAGGAGGATTCAACAGAGCTTACACATTCTATGAAAGAACATAACTATGGTTATACGCTGGTGGATGCGGAAGGAAGATCGGGAAAGGTGAAAATAGTCTTTGCCATCATCAAACGAAAAGATTTAGAGCATTTTATATCGCTTGTAAATGAGAAATTACCTCAGGCATTTTACTCCGTGGAGGAAGTTAAAGCGGTGAAAGAAGGTATTTTCAGAATGAGCAAAAAACGTTCACTGCTCGATTTTGTAAATCTTGGTGCTCGTAAAAGTAAATAAATGAGTAAATTACAGATTATCGGAGCCTTAATGAAAAAGGAGATTGCGTTGGAACTGAAAACCCGTTACGCAATTTCTTCACTGGGTTTGTTTGTACTGGCAGTTGCTTTTTTGGTTTATTATACCACTGAAGGCGTGGTGAGCCAATCGGAATGGTGGTCTTATTACTGGATTATTCTGGTATTTGTTTCAATACAGGCTGTGGTAAAGAGCTTTTTGGTTGAACACCAGAGTCGTCAGTATTATCTGGCACAACTGGCTTCACCTGCTCAGATTATTTTGTCGAAAACGCTTTATCATATTCTGTTGTTATTTCTTTGTGGTTTGTTGATTTGGGGGGTGATGGCTCTGTTTCTGATCAACCCGGTGAAAGAACCTTTACAGTTTCTGGGAGTTTTGTTTCTCGGAACTACCGGAATTGCAGGAGTTTTTACGCTTTTTTCGGGAATTGCATCAAGAGCATCCGGTAACTTTACTATATTGGCAGTGATGTGCTTCCCCATCATGATCCCTTTTATAAAACTGTTGGTTTCGCAATGCAAAGCTATGAGTATTCAACCAAATCAGAATTTAATTGTTCTATTTCTGCTTCTTGCTTTGCTCGATGTGGCAGTGATTGCAATGGGGATGATTTTGTTTCCTTACATTTGGAGAGAATAATGATGAATCAAAACAAACTGAGCTTACTTCGCGATATACTGGCTTTCACTCTTTTATTTTATGCAGTGATTGCCGGATTTCTTATATCGGTTCCCGAAAGTTTTATCGGTGAAACCATGCGTAATATATTCTACCACGTAGGAATGTGGGCAGGAATGGTTGTAATGTTTGTGATATCCTTTGTTCAGAGTCTTAAGTATTTGAAAACAAACAAGATAGAATTTGATTTGAAAGCCAGAGAGTCAGCTTTTACTGGTTTGATCTTTGGGTTTCTTGGTATTTTTACTGGAATGATTTGGGCACATTATACCTGGGGGCAATTTTGGGTGAACGACACAAAGCTGAACGGAGCTGCCATTGCGTTACTTATCTATCTTGCTTATTTTGTACTGCGTCAGAGTGTTGCCGAACCCAATCTGAAGGCCCGGATTAGTTCGGTTTTCAATGTGTTTGCCTTTGTACTGATGATTGCTTTTATCATTATCATTCCCCGTATGGGAGAATCAATTCACCCGGGGAATAGTAGTCCTACGATAATGCCTTCTAATCTTTCTCCTTCAATTCGTATGGTGTTTTATCCGGCGATGTTGGGTTGGATATTACTGAGCTGGTCAATCTTTGCATTAAGATATAGACAAGCTAAGCTCAGGCATGATTTAGAAATCTTAAAATCTGAAATTTCCTATGATAAATAAAATGTTTATAGTTGTAGCTGTGTTGGTTGCAATTCTTTTGGGACTATTTGCTTATTTATTTGTGACCAACCAAAAGGTAAAGAAGCTCGAGAAAGAATTGAAAGATTTGAGAGAATCGCTTAATCGATAGTAATTTATGAAAACGAAACATATTTTTTTACTGCTGGCATTGCTGGTTATGATTGGTGTTGTGGTAAGTTTAAGTGTGAAGACAGATAAATATTCTGATTTTCAGCAGGCCGATAAAAGCAGAGCAGAATCATTTACCATTATCGGAACATTAGATACTGCCCGTGCAGTACAGATTCTGGAACCGGGCAAAGGATTTACATTTGTGATGATCGATAAAAAAGGAATTCCTGGAAAAGTGTTGTTTCAGGATGCGATTCCTCAGGACTTCCGGCGTTCCACGGAAGTTGTTGTAACCGGTAAAATGACAGACTCCCTGTTTTTGGCTCAGAATATTTTATTAAAGTGCCCTTCCAAATATAATGATCAAAATAAGCCATCACAGTTTAAACCGAAAACATTTCAGGGAAAAAATACCCGTTAATACTCCGTTAAATTAAAATATTCGAAACACTTTCTATGTATCTTTGCAGGCTTTTATGGGAAGAATCATTGCTATCGACTATGGTCAGAAACGGGTAGGAGTTGCCGTTACCGATGAGTTAAAACTCATTGCAACAGGCCTTACGGTATTGAACCCTAATGAACTAATCTCTTTTCTGAAAACTTACATTTTACAAAATAATGTAGAAGCAATTGTTGTGGGCGAACCGCGACAAATGAACAATACTGCTTCGGAATCGTCGAGATTTATTGACCCTTTTCTAAAAAATCTGAAAAAAACATTTCCGGGTATTCCGATCCATCGCATGGACGAGCGTTTTACTTCGAGGCTGGCTCAGAGTGCAATTTTGATGTCAGGAATCGGGAAAAAAGATCGCCAGAATAAGGAGCTTACAGACAAGGTGAGTGCAACCATCATTCTGCAATCATTTATGGAACAAGAAGAATTTTTTAAATCAAAAAAAGGATAGTTTATGTTTTTGCCAATTACTGCGTATGGCCATCCTGTGTTGAAGAAAGTTGCTGCGGATATCACACCCGATTATCCTGAATTACAAAAGCTTATTGCTGATATGTGGGATACCATGTACTCAGCGGGTGGTGTGGGTTTAGCAGCTCCTCAGGTTGACCGTTCCATCCGTTTAATTGTGATTGATGCTGCTCCCTACGCGGAGGAAGATCCGCGTGCCGCTACGTTTAAGAAAGTGTTGATTAATGCTCATATCGTGGAACAAAGTGGCGAAGAATGGCTTTTCAACGAAGGTTGTTTGAGTGTCCCGGATATTCGTGAAGATGTTGCCCGTAAATCAAAAATCAGAATTCAATATCAGGATGAAAGCTTTAATTCGTATGATGAAGAATATGATGGTATTATCGCTCGTGTTATTCAGCATGAATATGATCATATTGAAGGAATTCTATTCGTTGAGCGCCTTCATCCTTTGAAAAAAGTAATGTTGAAACGCCGGTTAACGGATATTATAAAAGGGAATATTAAAATTCCATATAAAATGAAATTTGTGTCAGCCAATAAAAAAAGATAGTAAATACGAGTATTTGATTATGAGACGATTAGTTTTAGTAGTTGTAACAGTTTTACTGGTAGCAGGGTTTATTTCCTGTACTTCTTCAAAAGAAAAGGAGATAAAGAGAATCAAAGCGTATGAAAGTGAATTACTGAATGATAAAACAGGCATTCATAAAGAAAAAGCGGATACGCTGCTGAGCATGTACGATAGATTTGCGAAAGATTATCCGAACGACAGTCTTGTACCACACTTTATGTTTAAAGCCGGAGATCTGGCAATGAACATGAATGAGCCTCAGCGTGCTATTAGCTATTTTGACATTATCTGTAATAGTTACAAGAATTTTAGCCGTATGCCCGACTGTATTTTTCTGAAAGGTTTTATTTATGAAAACTATCTGGATGATCTGGAAAAGGCAAAATCTCATTATCAGGAATTTATTCAAAAATATCCAAACAACGAACTTACCAGTTCAGCTCAGGGAGCCTTGGATAATCTGGGATTATCTCCAGACGACATTGTAAAGAAATTTCAGGAGAAAAACGCAGGAAACATAAAAACAGACACCATAAGAAGCTAAGTCTTCAATATATAAACCGAACAGGCTCTCCCGGAAGTTATAGTTTTCCTGACTTGTCCCTTTAAAAATTAGTGCGGTTATAAATTACTCATAATCAATGCATATTTGTTTAAAAATGCTAAATTTACCGCACTAAGGTAAATTTAGCATGAAAATCAGGGTTGTTAAAACTGCCTCAAATGCAAATGCTGTGCAGGTAGTGCGTTATCAGAAT
>Ga0209639_1002610_pt1 | contig 13685 bp, 4 predicted proteins | sample EPASupsiteHSE605_FD_187268 | JGI IMG/M metagenome (GOLD analysis project Ga0209639, IMG submission 187268) | Bioremediated contaminated groundwater from EPA Superfund site, New Mexico - Sample HSE6-05 (SPAdes) (version 2) | ecosystem: Environmental > Aquatic > Deep subsurface > Groundwater >...
GTCAGGAGGGAATCATCATGCTGATTCTAGTCGTGTTGGCCATCGCATGTTATGCCATGACACTGGCTCCGGTAACCTGGATCGTAATTTCAGAGATCTTTCCTACCAGAATAAGAGCCAAGGGCATGGCGCTGTCCACCTTTGCCCTCTGGAGTGCCAGCTTTGTGCTGACTTATACTTTTCCGTTGTTGAACAGCTCATTCGGATCTTACGGAACATTCTGGCTCTATGGACTTATCTGCATAATGGGTTTCCTTTTTATAAAGAAGAACCTGCCGGAGACAAAGGGAAAAACACTGGAGGAGATCGAAACAATTATTACGAACGATACAACACGATAATTTTTTGTAGCATTTTTTAAGATGGAAGAAATAACGAACTATTTGATTCAATCGACTGTAGATAACCCCGGAGAGGTAAGAGCCTGGATGGAGCAAATTTCTCTGCCGACCTATGAAGCGGGTGTGGAAGAGAAGAACCCCGTTTTCCTGGAGAAGAGAGTTTACCAGGGAAGCTCCGGTATGGTATATCCCTATCCTGTGATTGAAAAAATATCGGATGAAAAAAAGAATAAACCCTATAAAGTAATTTTTATAGAGAACCGCTACCTCAAAGTGATGATTCTTCCCGAATTGGGGGGACGTATTCAGATGGCCTACGATAAAATAAGGAGTTCGCATATATTTTATTATAATCAGGTAGTCAAGCCGGCTTTGGTGGGATTAACCGGACCCTGGATATCGGGGGGAATCGAGTTTAACTGGCCGCAGCATCACCGCCCCAGCACCTTTTATCCGACCGAATTTATGATTGAATCGCATGGGGATGGAAGCAAGACAGTCTGGTGTAATGAGGTGGAACGGATGTTCCGGCTGAAAGGGATGCATGGCATCACGCTCTATCCCGACAAAGCCTACATCGAGATCAAGGCAAAGACCTATAACAGGACACCTTTTCCGCAAACTTTTCTTTGGTGGGCCAACCCTGCGGTATCGGTAGACAATGCCTACAAATCGGTCTTCCCGCCCGATGTGCATGCTGTCTTCGACCATGGCAAGCGGGATGTCTCCACCTTTCCGATCGCCACAGGGACGTATTACAAGCAGGACTATTCGGCTGGAGTGGACATTTCAAGGTATGAAAATATACCGGTCCCCACCTCCTACATGGCGATCGAGTCGGATTATGATTTTGTGGGTGGCTTCAATGAAAGAACAAATGCGGGGGTATTGCATGTGGCCAACCATCATGTCTCTCCCGGAAAGAAACAGTGGACCTGGGGAAATGGTGATTTTGGGAAAGCCTGGGAACGGAACCTGACGGATGAGGATGGACCCTATATTGAACTGATGACGGGCGTTTATACCGATAATCAGCCGGATTTCAGCTGGTTGCAACCCTATGAGGAGAAGTCGTGGACCCAGTATTTTATGCCTTTCGCAGGGGTAGGCAATGTGAAAAATGCAACAAAGGATGTGATCGCCAATCTGGAGAGTGATGGAGAAAACGCCCATGTCACGTTGTCTTCTACCTCCAAAAACAAGGTGACGGTTTTCCTGACCAATGGATGCGGCAGGGTTCTGTTGAATGAAAAAACAACATTGTCGCCCGAAACTCTTTTTGAAAGAAGCGTAGGACTGAACCGCGAATCCGACATGAAGCAAGAGGAGACCGTGGAGCTTCTGCTGGTAATCACAGGAATTGATGGAAAAGAGCTGCTAAGATACCGGTTTGGAAAAATGGAGAACAAAGAAATACCTCCTGCCGCCAGCGCAGCCGCTGAGCCGAAAGAGATTCCGCTCATTGAACAACTCTATCTGACGGGCCTTCATCTGGAACAATACAGGCACGCTACGTTCAATCCTGTCGATTATTATAAGGAGGCGCTCACACGCGATCCGGGAGATGTGCGTTGCAACAATGCACTCGGTCTTCTCCTGATGAGAAGGGGACAATTCGGAAAGGCACAGCCCTATTTCGAACGTGCGATCGAGACGTTGACAAAACGAAATCCAAATCCCTACGATGGGGAACCCTATTATAACCTCGGTTGCTGTCTTCGGTTTCAGTCGAACCTGGATGAAGCATACGGCGCCTTCTATAAATCGGCCTGGAATGCTGCCTGGAAAGATCCGGCCTATTTTTCTATTGCACAAATCGATGCGATGCGTAAGGACTGGGATGTGGCGCTGGAAAATGTGGAACAGAGTCTGCTTCGCAACTGGCACAACCACAAGGCACGTCAGCTGAAAGCCTCCATCCTCCGTAAAAAAGGAAATGCCGATGAGGCTTTGACTTGGGTGAGGGCATCTCTGGAGATCGACCGGTTTAACGTGGGATGTCTCCTTGAACAGTACTTGCTGACGGGGAACGAATTGTTGAAAAAGGAAATTATCTCGTTGTTGCAGGAAAACCCCCACAGCTACCTCGAATATGCATTTGATTTTGCCGCTGCCGGACTGTATGAAGAAGCAATAAATTTGTTGGAATGGTCTGCAGAAACAGCTGCTGGTTCCTATCCGATAATCGGGTATGCGTTGGGTTACTTTCTCTTTCAGGAAGGCAAAGAAGAGGACGCAAAAGAGCAGTATCATAAAGCATTTGAATTGACTCCAGACCGCTGTTTTCCAAACAGGCTGGAGGAGGTCATCGTCTTGCAGCACGTCATTGAGGTAAGTTCAAAAGATTATAAAGCCCTCTATTACCTGGGGAACTTCTGGTATGCAAAGCGGCAATACAGTGAAGCCATCGCCTCCTGGGAAAAATCGATTGAAATCCACGACCTGTTTCCCACCGTGTTGCGAAATTTGGCATTGGCATACTATAACAAAGCCGATAAAAAAGAGGAGGCATTGCAACTGCTGGAGAAAGCATTTTCATTGGACGAGACCGACTCGAGGGTATTCATGGAGTTGGACCAGTTGTATAAGAAGCTTAATTATGCTCCTGCAGAGCGCCTTCACAAATTAGAAAATCATATGGATCTGGTGGAGCAGCGCGACGACCTGTTTATCGAGCGTATTGCCCTGTACAATCAACTGGGCAGGTATGAAACAGCAAAATCACTCTGTGATGCCCGCAATTTCCATCCCTGGGAGGGCGGAGAAGGTAAGATCACCTTCCAGTATACTTATTGCAGAATACAGCTTGCAAAGCAGGCTATTGATGAAAATAATTACCGAAAAGCGCTGGAATTATTGGAAGAGACCGATGTATATCCCCACAATCTGGGGGAAGGAAAATTGAGTACGGTGAACGAGAACGATGTGGAATACTATAAAGGAATTTGTTACAGAGGATTACATGATGAAGAGAATGCGATAGTCTGGCTTAAAAAGGCTACCCAGGGACCGGACGAACCGAAGCAGGCATTCTATTACAACGATGAGAATCCCGATAAGATCTACTTTCAGGGACTGGCCTGGCAGGCGCTCGGTAACAAAGAAAAAGCAGAGGAACGTTTTAAAAAACTGATCGCACATGGAGAACAGCACATGAACGATGATTGCAAGATCGAATATTTTGCTGTCTCCCTTCCCGATCTGGCGATCTGGGAAGAAGATCTGAACAAGCGAAACCAGATACATTGCCATCATGTGATGGCTCTGGGATGGTTGGGTCTGGGTGAAAATGAGAATGCAGCACACGAAACGGAGAAAGTTTTGGCGCTGGATGTAAATTATCAAGGAATAATAAATACATTCAAAATCAATGAGTTAAACTGATTTTATATCAACATGAAAAAAATAATTTCGCTGTTAACTTGTTTTCTGTTTTTGATTTTATCTTGTCAAAAACACCAAACCGAACAGATCGATCTTTCGGGTGAGTGGCAGTTTCAAATGGATCCAGAAGATCGTGGTGTCAATGAACGATGGTTCGATAAGGATCTTCTTGAAACAATACAGTTGCCCGGCTCCATGGCGGAAAACGGCAAGGGAAATGATGTGACGCTTCAAACCAAATGGACGGGGGGAATAAAGAATCCCGAGTGGTACAAAGACCCGACCTATGCTCCTTACGTGGATTCGACAAATGTTCGTTTCCCTTTCTGGTTGCAACCGGACAAAGTGTATGTTGGTGCGGCATGGTACCGGAAAGAAATATCAATACCAGCCGATTGGAAGGATAAAGCGGTCTTGTTGACGTTGGAACGGACCCACTGGGAATCCACCGTGTGGGTGAATGGAAAGCAGGTGGGTATGCAAAACAGTCTGGCTGTTCCACACCGGTTTGAGATCTCTTCTTTCTTGAAAACAGGCAAAAACACACTCACCATCTGTGTAGATAACCGGACAAAGGCGATTGATGTGGGTGAAAATTCACACAGCATATCCGATCATACCCAATCGAATTGGAATGGTATTGTGGGTGAAATATCATTGAAAGCAACCCCGAAGATCTTTTTCGATCACATTGAGATCTTTCCCAATGTCGCCGATAAAACCGTGAGAGTAAAGGCCACTGTGAATAATTTGCTATCAAATACATATACAGTGAGCTTTTCCGCCCAAGCCACTCTTAAAAAGAACAGCAGAAAGATAAAACAACAAAAATGGAAGTTTGAAATTTCACCCGGTGAAAATGAGGTGGAGATGATTTATAGCCTGGGTGAGAATGCCCTGTTATGGGATGAATTCAATCCCAATATCTATAAACTTTTGCTTACCCTGCACGCGGATAAGGGAACTGATACACATGCTGTTGATTTTGGATTGCGTGAATTTAAGAGAGAAGGTTCCCGTTTTGTAGTAAACGGCCGGCCTCTTTTTCTGCGTGGTACATTGGAGTGTGGCATTTTCCCAAAAACGGGTTATCCTCCTGTAGACATTGAATACTGGAAAAAAATATACAAGACCATACAAGCACATGGGTTGAATCACATTCGATTTCACTCCTGGTGCCCACCGGAAGTCGCTTTTGAAGCTGCAGACGAGATGGGTGTATATCTTCAGGTTGAATGTTCTTCCTGGGCCAATCAAAGTACACAATTGGGAAGTGGATTGCCAATCGACCACTATATTTGGGACGAAAGTGAACGAATTGTCAAAAACTATGGCAACCATCCCTCTTTTGTGATGATGGCTTATGGAAATGAACCGGGTGGTCCCAAACACAAAGAGTTTCTTACAGAGTTTGTCAGTTACTGGAAAAAAAAGGACAATCGTCGCGTGTATACCAGTGCCGCTGGTTGGCCGGTATTGGCTGTGAATGATTATCATAATATTCCTGAACCACGTATACAACGATGGGCTGAGGAACTTAGGAGTATCATTAATTCAGAAGCGCCGCGAACCGACTACGATTGGTCTCAAAGAATCCCGAAAGACGGAATCCCAGTAGTGAGCCATGAAATTGGACAATGGTGCGTGTATCCCAATTTCAGGGAAATGGAGAAATATACTGGTGTTCTTAAACCCCGAAACTTCGAAATCTTTCAGGAGAGCCTGCAGGACCATAAGATGGGCTACCTGGCCGATAGTTTTTTGCTGGCTTCAGGCAAGCTGCAAGCATTGTGTTACAAGGCTGATATTGAAGCTGCACTTCGCACTCCCGGTTTCGCCGGTTTTCAGTTGCTCGATCTGCACGATTTTCCCGGCCAGGGGACAGCTTTGGTGGGAGTCCTTGATCCTTTCTGGGAGGAGAAGGGATACATCTCACCGGAAGAATACAGTCGGTTTTGCAATGCCACAGTTCCTTTGGTCCGGCTTGAGAAAAGGGTATTTACTGAAGGTGAAACAATGACGGCTGATATAGAGGTTGCACACTTCGGAGAAAAACCTTTACAGTCAGTCAGCCCGCAATGGCAACTTACAGAGAATGGAAAAATTATTTCGGAAGGGATGTTCGATCAACAGATTATTCCCATAGGAAATGCCATTCAATTGGGGAAGGTGTCTTATCGATTTGAAAATAAAGATAAACCCCGGAAATTGAATCTCAAAATAAGTATAGCGAAGTTTGAGAACTCATGGGATATTTGGATTTATCCCGCAAACCAGAAGATGGAATTCACAGATATTAAAGTAGTTGAAAGTATAAATCGGTCCACGCTGGATTATCTGCAGAATGGAGGAAAGGTACTGCTCAGCCTTGGTAAAGGAAAGGTATCTCCGGAAATGGGCGGAAATGTGGGAGTCGGCTTTTCGAGTATATTTTGGAATACTGCCTGGACCGGAAATCAGAAGCCCCACACCCTTGGAATTTTGTGCGATCCGGCACATCCGGCACTCAAGGATTTTCCTACAGAATACCATTCCAACTGGCAATGGTGGGATGCAATGAGTCATGCCGATGCGATCTTGTCGGACGCTTTGGCTGCAGATATAAAACCCATTGTCCGCATTATTGATGATTGGGTAACCAACAGAAGCCTGGGTTTGATATTTGAGGCACAGGTAGGTAAAGGCAGAATTGTGATCAGCGGAACAGATCTGGTCAATAATTTGACATCAAGGCCTGAAGCGTCTCAGCTGAGAGCCAGTTTACTTCAATATATGAACAGTGAGACTTTTAAACCGGATACAGATATTGAACCCGACGTCCTGTCAAAAGTTGTCAGATAATATAGTCGGATTGCAGTTTGAGATGGAATTTACTTTAATACCCATATTTTAAATAGCTATAATTTACCATGCAGATTATGAATGATTATCGTCAAAGGGAGTCAATAAAACATTTTTTATTGACCGTGAGAATAACTGCGCTGTTATTATTTACCATTGCTTTGCACACGATGGCAAACACAGGTTATTCTCCAAACAGCAAAACAAATGATCTTGAGAATCGTTCGAGCCAACAGTCTAAAAAAATGATCACCGGAACTGTGGCTGACGATAAGGGAATACCCATCATAGGGGCCAATATCATTGAAACAGGAACAGCCAATGGAACAGTCACCGATATGGATGGAAAATTTTCATTGAGGGTGAATGATGATGCCACGATTCGGGTCACTTATATTGGTTATTTTAGTCAGGAGATTGCTACCGCTGGCAGAACAAACTTAAGTATCATCCTAAAGGAGGACACCCAAGCATTGGATGAGGTGGTGGTAATAGGTTACGGTACACAGCGGAAAATAACGACTACAGGAGCGATTACCTCTGTTTCGAACGAAGAACTGATAAAGGCACCTGTAGCAGGTGTGAGTAATGCATTAACAGGACTCACCTCTGGTTTACAATCGGTACAGGTATCCGGTGAATTTGGGAATGATAGGGCTAACATCCGTATCAGGGGTATTGGTACATTGTACACCGGTGGAGCTGCGCCTTTAATATTGGTAGACGGTGTGGAAAGAAGCACCTATAATGATATCGATCCCAATGAAATTGAATCGCTAAACGTGTTGAAAGACGCTTCTGCAACCGCAGTCTTTGGGGTAAGAGGGGCGAATGGAGTTATATTGATTACCACCCGTTCAGGAAAAGAAGGCAAGCCGAGAGTAAGTGCCACTGTAAATGCAGCAGCACTGCAGCCATCGATATTGCCCGAGATGCTTCGTTCATATGATTATGCGCTGTTGAGGAATGAAGCTGAACGCAATATGGGTCGTACGCCCACTTTCTCTGATGAGGATCTGCGAATATATCAAAGTGGGGAAGATCCGATTTTTCATCCCGATAAGAATTGGATTGAAGAACTGATCAGGCCATTGTCGTTTCAGCAGTCGTACAATGTCAATTTAAGCGGTGGCACTGAAGGGGTGCGTTATTTTACCTCCCTGGGTTATTTCAATCAGTTTGGTGGTTACAATAAGCCCGAGCAGGATTTCGGCTTTTCACCGGAACACAGCTATGACCGCTACAACCTGCGTATGAATTTTGACTTCGATGTGACAAAGGATTTGTTGTTGTCTGTGAAGTTGGGAAATCAGGTTGCCGAGAATATTTATCCCACCGGCGGTGCTTGGGCGGCTTTTGATAAGGCAACAAGTACTGCTCCTATGTCGAGTCCAGGTTTTATAGATGGCAAGGTAATTACCGAAGTGTCCGGTTTCCCGCAGGGTGTCAGAGAATTTAATCCCTGGGTTGAAACCGGCCCTACGAGTGGTAGCAGCTATGGGTTGCAGGAAAAAAACTACGGCAATACTATCAATACAAATATTTCATTGAGATACAATCTTGATCGGTTTATAAAAGGTTTATCCATCAGAGCCATGGGAGCATATGACTCTTATTACAACAAGTACAGCCGACGTCAACATTATTTTGATACCTATACTGTGATGAAAGATCCGGAGAGCGGGCTTCCCATTGTTTTCAGAAATGACGAAAGTGGTCCCTATTATAGTCTGGGTGAGAATATTTCAGATGGCAACAAATGGAGAAAAATGTATGGAGAGGCTGCAGTCGATTATGAAAGAGCCATTGCAGATAATCATAAAATTAGCGGACTTTTGCTTGGTACCATGCAGAAGGCTTATTACCCCAATATGCAATACAAACTGCCCACTGCCTATATTGGATTGGTCGGCAGGATAACCTATGATTATAAAAGCAGATATCTGGCTGAAATAAATGCCGGTTATAATGGCTCGGAAAACTTTCCTGAGGGAAGCAGATTTGGTTTCTTCCCGGCTTTTTCACTCGGGTGGATTCCTACGGAAGAGTCTTTTTTTCCGGAAAATAAGATTCTTACTTTTATGAAAATACGCGGTTCGTATGGAGAGGTAGGAAATGATAAGATTGGGGGCAACAGGTATCTTTATATTGAAGGACCGTATGCATTGACCAATGACGGGAATGCCCGCACTACCTTTGGTATTCCCGGCGTCAATGAGGCCACTTACCCGCAATATAAAGAGGGATTGCCGGGTAATCCCAATGTCACATGGGAACGGGCCAGAAAATGGAATATAGGCTTTGACATGAAATTATTAAAAGATAAATTGAGTATCACTGCTGATTATTTTGAGGAAAAACGGGATAATATTTTGTGGAATCTGTCAACCATTCCCGAATTGGTTGCGATACGACTCGCTCCCGCCAACATCGGGAAAGTGAATAACTACGGTTATGAATTGGAGGTAGGATATCGCGATAAAATTGATGCTGTAAATTATTGGTTAAAAGGCTTATATTCGTTTTCCCGCAATACCATTATTTTTCAGGATGAACCGAACCGCAAATATGAATGGATGCGTCGTACGGGACAGTCGGTAGGGCAACATTTTGGTCTGGTCTTCGATGGGTTTTATAATACCCAGGAAGAAATTGATGATCCCGAACGTCCCATCTCGCAATGGGAGGGAGCAGGACTGAAGCCGGGAGATATGAGATACCGTGATTTGAATGGGGATAAACGTATTACTGAAGAAGATATGCAGCCGATAGGATACAACGATTTTCCGGAAATTAATTACAGTGGTTCGTTTGGCCTTTCCTATAAAGGCTTCGATATGACTGCCCTGTTTCAAGGTGCCGCCAATGTATCGATCTATTTTGCAAAGAATGCCGGGGCATATGCTTTCGATAGCGATTGGGGGGCCGCCTATTCATGGCAGCTGGAACGATGGGAGCAGGGACGATACGAAAGAGGGGAGAAAATATCTTATCCTCGCGTGGAGCTATCACCAACGCTTGGTTTGCATAACTATCAGAAATCGAGTTTCTGGGTGCAGGATGCATCGTACGTAAGGCTCAAGAATCTGGAAATAGGCTACCGGCTTTCTTCTTCTTCGCTGAAGCAGATTGGATTGCAGGCGTTGCGTTTTTACGTTAGTGGTAACAACCTGATCACCTGGACTGGTATCCGTTATACCATGGACCCGGATGCAAGGGAATCATATGGGCGCGTTATGCCGCCTATGCGGGTGTTCAATGCTGGCGTGAATGTTCAATTTTAAATACAAACACCATCAATAGAATAATATAATAATCATATGAAATATCTATTAATTATAGGTTGTATCCTGATTTCAACGCTGTTCTTTTCCTGTGAAGATTATCTGGAAAAACCAATCAGCAGCGATATAACTGTGGATAGTGTTTTTAATTCGGCTATCCGTACTGAGCAGTTTTTATGGAATGTATACAGTACTGCCTCCATTTATGAATTTAATCATTTCTGGAGTGGCTCCGATCCTCGTTTCTATCATTATGGCGCAAGCGGTTCGCTCGTTTCTGTAGCTACGGACGAATTAGAAGTGGAAGGGACATATCCTGCCATTCCTCGTTATTTCCATACCGGAACATGGAACGCGGCAACCATTGACCCGGGAAGCTGGGGCTTGGAGTTTATGTCACATATTGCCTACCAGGGCATTCGCAATGCAAATATTTTCATGGAAAATGTGGACAAATCTCCTTTTCCTGAAAACGAAAAGAACAGCATGAAGGCGGAGGCACGGTTTCTCAGGGCTTTGATGCATTTCGACCTGATGCAACGCCTCGGTGGCATATCCATCGTGGACCATGTTTTATCGGTCAGTTCCATGAACGATGTGGAAGGGGTGAAAATACCTCGTTCGACCTATGCTCAAACCGTGGATTTCATTGTCTCCGAATGCGAAGAAGCAGCTAAATACCTTCCCAATGTATATGAGGATACCAAATATCTCGGCCGAATTGTAAAAGGTGCTGCACTGGCTTTGAAAGCAAGGGTACTGCTGTATGCGGCGAGCCCGCTTTTTAATGATCCTGAGGGAAAGACCTATGTGCCCGTAAGCGATCCGGTTCTCCGTGAATTGATAGGTTATCCAACGTATGATCCAAATAGATGGCAACTGGCTGTTGAAGCCAACAAAGCGGTGCTCGACTGGGCTGCCAACGAGAGCGGTTGGTGTAAGTTGTATGATGGTTTTGATAATCCGGTTGATCGATACGAAGAAATATTTATCAATCATTCCTGCCCGGAAGTGATATTAAGTGCCGGACTGATGCAAAATGCAGGTGGTTATTTTTGCCTCTTTATGTTGCCGGGGCAAATCATCCCCCAAGGGCAGAACAACCCATCAAATCATGCCGTTACGTTCAATTTCACCAAGTTCTATCAAAAAAATGATGGGACAGATCAGGTATGGGACGAAGAGGAAGGCGTGGCATATCCTTATTCGCAATATAAAAGGAAGCTGGGTGAACTTGAGCCTCGCTTTCAAGCTTCTGTTTTTCAGTCTGGTACCGAATGGTCGAGAGGATCCGGTACGGTGTACCACTTTTATGAAACCAATACGTTGCAGTTAAAAGGTATTCGTGGTGTAGGATTTATGAGAAAGTTCGTGAAAGGGGTCACACAAAATAGTCCGGCACCGCGATGGATCACCTTCCGCCTGGCTGAATTTTATCTTAATTATGCAGAAGCACTCAATGAAGTAAATGGAAATCCGGGTGAAATAGAATGGGCGGTAAATCAGGTGCGACGCAGGGTCGATATGCCAGATGTAACGTATACGAATCAGAATGAAATGAGACAGATTATCCGTCGGGAAAGGGCCGTAGAGCTTGCGTTTGAGGAACATCGTTATTTCGATCTGCGTCGTTGGAAAACAGCGAGTGAAGAAGGGGTTATGAAAGGGAAAATTTATACACTCAAGCTTTACGATACCAAACCGGAACCTACTTATAAGCTGGAACAGATATCAAGTCGGGTTTGGGAAGATAAAATGTATCTTTATCCATTCAGACAACAGGAAGTAGACCTGGGTTATGTCATACAGAATCCGGGGTGGTAAGGTTTAATAGTATACCAATAACAGCAATTCTTTTGAAACGAGTGAACAGATCATTTAACGCAAGGAAATGATTAAAGCAAGTTCCATATGAACCTTTAAAAAAAAATAGTTTTAATCTTATGAAAGAAAATAATATGAACCGACTGGCTGCTTTCATTATTTTTCTAATAATTGGTACAGGAATGTATGCCGCTGATCCGGATAGTACGTTGCTGAATATCAGTTTCGGGCAGCAGGAGAGGGAGCTCTCTACCTCATCTGTATCGGAAGTAAAGGGAGAGGATTTACGCAAATCTCATGTTGCCACGTTAAGTAACAGTTTCTTTGGCCGTTTCAGCGGCATGACCACCCTGCAGACAGATGGCGAACCGGGATACGATGAGGCCACGATTTACCTGCGAGGGCCCCATTCAATGAGGAGTAATTCATTCATTATCCTGGTAGATGGATTTGAAACGGACGGTTTTAACCAACTAACTGCGGAAGAGATAGAATCGGTGACCTACCTTAAGGATGCGGCTGCACTGGCGGTTCACGGTATAAGTGGAGCCAATGGGGCCCTGCTCATCACCACCAAAAGGGGAAGCCTGACTGACAAGAAATTAAACATATCTTTTAAAGCAAGGTACGGCGTTCAAACACCCACGCATCTCCCCCAGTTCGAGAATGCTTACAGCTACGCTCGGCTTTATAATGAAGGTTTAGAAAATGATGGCATGGCGCCCCTCTATAGTGAGAGTGACCTGGAAGGGTATAAAAATGGTGCCGATCCCTACGCTTATCCTGATGTGAACTGGTACAATGAAATGTTGTCAAAAACATCCGATTTACAGGATTACACATTATCTTTTTCTGGTGGAAACAAGTTTTCTCGCTACTATGTGATGGCCGGTTACATGGGTAGTAACGGCTTGTATGCGCACACCGATGGAAAAAATAATTCCAATATCAGTTTTCAGCGGATTAATTTTCGTGCCAACGTGGACATTGATGTATCTTCCAACCTCTCTTTTGCATTGAATCTGGGCGGGAGAATTGAAGATCGCACGTTTCCCAATACCGGCACCGCTACGCTGTGGCAAAATATGGCAACATATGCGCCCAATCTATACCCCGTGCGCACTCCCCAGGGACAGATAACAGGAACGGCGAATTATCCGGACAATCCGATTGGGAGTTTGCTTGAGGAGGGATATGGATCGCGACACTCGCGCAATGTACAAGCAATTGTTACGGCAAAATACCTCCTGCCTTTTATAACCGATGGATTGGCTGTGTTTGGGGGAGTTGCTTTGAACAGCAACTATATGAGCGGCTATAATAAAACCAAGAGTTATGCTTATTACGAGCCGGTAAGGGCCCTTTCACAATTTGGAGAGGATTCTCTTTACTACATCAGGAGAGGTACGGACACCGATTTAACCGTGTCTACCGGAAACGATGGCGAGACAAACAGGACGGGCGTGCATGCCGGAGTTGAATACGAGAGACGTTTTGATTTGCATGATTTGAACCTGCAGATGATGTTCAAACAGGACGCGTATTCAATTTTTGGTCAGCAATCGGTATATGCCAAGCAAAATTGGCTCGGGCGATTTGGTTATGCCTACGACCGGAAGTATCTTGCCGAGTTGTCTTTTTCATACAGCGGTACGGACAACTATAAAAAAGGTCAAAGATTCGGACTTTTTCCGGCGCTGTCACTGGGTTGGATCATATCAAATGAGAACTTTATGCCCGAAACGGACAAAATGAACTTCCTGAAAATAAGAGGTTCCGCAGGACTCTTGGGAAATGATAACGGGGCTGAACGGTTTGCCTACAACCAGTATTGGGGGACCGCTTCAAGACAAGGTTATAATCAAGGGTATTTCTTTGGCACAGGGGTAACATTCCAAAATGCGCTGGTGCAACTGGCGTTGGCTGATCCAAATTTCACTTGGGAGAAAGCCCTGTTGTATAATGTGGGAATCGATGCTCTATTTTTCAATCACCGCCTCTCACTGACTGC
>Ga0209639_1002615_pt1 | contig 13637 bp, 9 predicted proteins | sample EPASupsiteHSE605_FD_187268 | JGI IMG/M metagenome (GOLD analysis project Ga0209639, IMG submission 187268) | Bioremediated contaminated groundwater from EPA Superfund site, New Mexico - Sample HSE6-05 (SPAdes) (version 2) | ecosystem: Environmental > Aquatic > Deep subsurface > Groundwater >...
AAGCCGGTCCCTTCGACGAATGGCCAACCGGACCCATCAAGGGCTTCGACTACTACTACGGTTTCATCGGCGACGACACCAACCAGTGGCAGCCGAACAATTTGTTCCGCAACACCACACCGATCGAACCCTATCTCGGTCATCCCGGCTGGAACCTGATCACCGCCATGGCCGACGAGGCGATTTCGCATATCAAGATGCTCAACGAGGTTCAGCCCGACCGGCCCTTCATGATCTATTACGCGCCCGGCGGCACCCATGCCCCGCACCACCCGACCCCGGAGTGGATCAAGAAAATCAGCAACATGCATCTTTTTGATGAAGGTTGGAACAAGCTGCGCGAGAAAATTATCGCAAATCAGAAAAAGCTCGGCGTGATTCCACAGGATGCCCAACTCACGGCTTGGCCGGACGCCCTTCCGAAGTGGGATACGCTGTCGCCCGAGGCGAAGAAGCTCTTCATCCGCCAGGCCGATGTCTATGGGGCATACCTGGCGTATACGGACCACGAAATCGGTCGCGTGATCCAGGCGCTCGACGACATCGGCAAGCTCGACAATACTCTCGTCATCTACATCAGCGGCGACAACGGCTCCAGCCCCGAAGGCACGCTCAATGGACTGTACAGCGAGTATGCCGTTTTGAACGGCATACACCCGACGGTGGAAGAAAACATGAAGTTCTACGACGTCTGGGGCTCCGACAAGACCTACCCGCACTACGCGGTGCCCTGGGCATGGGCCTGGGACACACCGTACCAGTGGACCAAGCAGGTGGCCTCCCATTTCGGTGGCACGCGAAACGGCATGGCGATGGCCTGGCCCGCGCGCATCAAGGACAAGGGCGGCATTCGTAACCAGTTCCACCATGTGATCGATATTGTGCCAACAATCCTCGAAGCAACGGGCTTGCCGGAGCCGGTGATGATCAACGGCGTTGCGCAGAAGCCCATCGAGGGCGTCAGCATGGCGTATACGTGGGAAAAAGATAACGCCACGGCCCCCAGTCGGCGTTTGACCCAGTACTTCGAAATGTTCGGTTCCCGCGCCATCTACCACGACGGCTGGATCGCTTCGGCGCCTCCCATCATCGCGCCGTGGGCTCTTTCGCTCCAGCCGCCTCCAGAAGATGTCATGAACAACTTCAAATGGGAACTTTACGATCTCAAGCGGGATTGGTCCCAAGCCGACAACCTTGCCGACAAGGTGCCAGACAAGCTGCGCGATATGAAGGAGATGTTCATCGTGGAGGCGGCGAAACACCAAGTGTTTCCGCTCGACGACCGTCTCCTTCCCCGATTCATGGGAACAAAGCCGAGCTACTCCCCCGGCCGGACCGAGTTCACTTATTCGGGCGAACTGACTAACGTGCCGTTCCCAGGCGTGGCAGGTGCGCCGAACATGCTCAATAAGTCGTACACGATCACAGCTGAGATCGATGTGCCGCAAGACGGTGCTGAGGGCATGTTGGTTACCGACGGCGGCCGGTTCGGCGGATACGGTTTCTACTTGCTGAAGGGCCGGCCGGTCTTCACCTGGAATCTGATCCAGGTGGAACGAGTAAAGTGGCAGAGCAAGGAACCGCTCGCGCCGGGCAAGCACACACTGATCTTCGATTGGAAGTACGACGGACCGGGGCTCGGTAAAGGCGGTGCTGGTACGCTCAAAGTGGACGGCAAGGCGGTGGACAGCCATCCCATGCCACGCAGTCTGCCGATCGGCATTGGGTGGTGCGAGACCTTCAATGTCGGTATCGATACCGGCACGCCCGTGGACGACCAGGACTACCAAGTGCCGTTCCGCTTCACCGGCAAGCTCGGCAAGCTGACGGTCAAGCTTGGGCCGGATGAACTGACACCCGAGGAAAGGCAGATGATCTACGGGAGCCGCCATATTAGTGAATAGCTGCTCTGAACCGCCCCGGGAAAGCCGGGGCGGTTCACTTTGAGCGGGAGCTCATCTGGAAACGCGCCCGTTCAGGTCTCTTCCTCAGAGGCCACCGCCATGGCCGAAGGCTTTTGCGAACTGAGACCAATGCACGGCAAATTTCTATAAAGTCTTGCGATAGCATATGGTTGATGTATATTTTCTCCATCGAATCCGATGGAGGCGGGCATGAGCGAGCGGACTTCTTCCAAGCCTGGCATTGCCGACTATGTTGTTGCCCGTCGCAAACGCAAGGAGTGCTTTCTCGACGAGATTGATCGCCTCATTGACTGGATCCCGCTGGAAAAGCTTTTGCGCAAAACGCTCAAGCGGGTGCGTGCTCGATTCTCGACAAGCTCATCACCGTTGCCCGCGAATCCATCGCCCAGATGCCCGTGGCGGCGTTCGAGAATATGCCTAAACCAGTTGACGATTGAAACAATCCCAGGTCTCCAGGCCCGCCAAGCACTCGGGGACTAGCTTCGCTTTCGACACGAGCAGCGATCCGTACGCCGATTGACGGCCGCCGCGCAATTTCTGCGGGGCATTACGGCATGTCGAGTCGTTACTCACGACGACCCAAAATCATAATGAAATTCCAGCGGGCAAGCCTTTTGGCCGCCGGGACATCCCCTCCTGTCACATGCCGCGATCGTCTCGAAATCGTTCCAAGTCGGCCGGACCGTCAACCGGACGATCACTTGACTTCGTGGCCGAACTGTCCAACGATCCTGAATCGCATCGGAAAAGCATATACCCTGGGTTTATGATGAACAGATTCTTTTCAGATCAAGCACAGTGCCAACCATGTGGAAGAATTCTTTTTGTTGACGACGACATAAACTTGCTGGAGTCACAAAAACGTACTTTTGTTGATCGTTACGATGTGATCACTGCGTCTTGTGCTGATGATGCGTTGCAAAAGCTTGGCAGATCAAGTGACATCAGTGTTGTAGTAAGCGATATCAGAATGCCAGACACTGATGGCATCGCCTTGTTAAGGCAGATTAGCCAGTTCTACCCCGATATTGTACGGATCATTTTCACCGGATATGTAAATCTTCAAAACGCCATGGACGCAGTCAACGAGTGCCAGGCCTTTCGTATTCTTTCAAAGCCGTGCTCCACGGAAAAAATGAAGGCGGCTCTCGATGCAGCGCTGTCCCAATCCCGTCTGATTCAAGGCCAGCGGGAACTCGCTGTCCTTCGAAAGTATCAGCACGCGATGGAAGGGGTTATCCTCGGTTTTACGAAGCTGGTTGAGACGAGAGACCCATACACTGCCGGACATCAGCGAAAAGTCTCTAATTTGGCTGCCATCATAGCCCAGGAAATGGGACTCGGCCTTGATTGCGTTGCAGGAATCAGGCTGGCCGGGTTGGTTCACGACATAGGAAAAGTGTACGTTCCAGTTGAGTTCTTGAACAAGGCAGGCAAACTTTCAGATATTGAGTTTTCAATAATCAAGCAGCACCCGCTGGTTGGGCATGAAATCCTATCACCCATTGATTTTTCGTGGCCTTTAAGTCGTTTTGTGCTAGAGCACCATGAGCGCCTCGATGGATCTGGCTATCCTTACGGACTGTCCGGCGACGATATTAGTATTGAGGCAAAGATTTTAGCAGTGGCGGATACTGTCGATGCAATGACATCGAATAGACCTTACCGGCCTGCGCTCGGCATAGAAGCGGCGTTACGTGAAATTGAAGACAATCAATCAACCCACTATGCGCCTGAGGCCGTAAGGGCATGCCTTACGCTTTTTTGTGAAAAAGGGTTTAGAGAGTGCCTGGAATAAACGTTGCACCCTTCGTTTTCCATGTAACGTGGAGGCATGAGCCCATCGTATGACTTTGGTCGCAACGCCGCGCCGCAGTGTGCGCATTCCGACAGGGCAATCCTAGAGCAGTCGAGGCCGGCCATCGGCGAGAACGCCTTCGGGGAGAGCACCGCCCATGAGCAAGAAAATCCTGATAGTTGACGACGAAAAAAATCTCTTGGACTCGCTTCGCCGCAGCTTGTCCCGCCGCTACGACGTCGTCATGGCCCAGGGGCCCGAGGCCGGCTTGGCGGCCCTGCAGTCCAAGGACGCCTTCGCCGTGGTGGTGTCCGATCTGGCCATGCCCGGCATGGACGGGGTGAAATTCTTGGCCAAGACCCGGGACTTGAGTCCGCTGAGCGTGCGCATGATGCTCACCGGCCATGGCGACATGGACGCGGCAATAGCCGCCGTCAACGAAGGGAACATTTTCCGTTTCCTCACAAAACCGTGCCCTATCGAGTCGCTCGTCCGCGCCCTCGACGCCGGCTTGGAACAGTACCGGTTGGTTACGGCGGAAAAAGAGCTGCTGCGGGGCACATTGCGCGGCTGTATCAAGGTGCTCACGGATATTCTCAATCTGGTCAATCCTGAGGCGTTCAGCCGCAGCGAGCGGGTCAAACGGCTCATGATGGCCGTGGTACGTGCCATGGCCCTGGCCAACCCCCTCAAATTCGAGCTGGCCGGCATGCTTTCGCAGATCGGCATGGTGGCCATACCGCAGGAAATCGTCAGCAAACGGTTCCAAGGCGAGCAGCTCTCGGCCGAGGAAAATCAGATATACCGCATGCACGCCACAATAGCAGCCTCGCTTCTCTCGCAGATACCAAGGCTCAACGAGGTGGTGGAGATCATATCCGGACAAACTGAGTGTTTCGCGGAAGGCACGGCAATGTCAGAATCCGCCATTCTTATTAATCTTTGCCTGGAATACGACGATCTCGAGCAGCTGCGTGTGGGGAAAGACAAGGCCATAGCCATCCTTCGTCCGCGTTGGAAAGCGCGAGCGCCGGCGTTGTTTGCGGGCTTTGAAAAAGTCCTGTTCAGCGACGAAGGATATGTCCCCAAGCACGTCGCCTTAAAAAACATCCTGCCTGGCATGGTCATGCGGCAGGATCTGATTGACGCACAGGGCACATTGATCATGGCCAAGGGGCAGGAACTGAGCGAAATCGCAATCCTGCGCCTCACCAAGATGGGTGAGAGCTTCAAGCTCCCCGAGGAGTTGGATGTGCTCGTTCCGCTGTAATGCAGGCGTTGACCATTCCAGCCATACCGCCGGGCATTGCCGGCAACGGCCAGGGCTTTGCCTTCATGCGACCAGGGCAGACGCAGCGTTGCTTTCAAGGCTCCTGAGCCTGTCCCGTGAACATTTTTTAGAGAAAATTTTTTCCACCACCATCCCATTGTCGAGGGGAAAAGTGGCTCAGAAGCCCGGATATCGACGTAGTTTGTCCAGAGTGTAGATATTTCGCTTGCGCCTAGCCATTCGCGGGACAGGCTCTCCTGAGGCAAGAATTGCGGCGCGCAACCGCGATGCCTGTCATTGCGCGGCGTCTTGGGCCAGGGCGGCCTCGGCCACGTCCCGCCAAACCGCGAGTCGCGAAGTCAGCCCCATGCGCTCCATCGCCTCGTAATTCCATCGTTGGTGATCATACTCCGGGTGCGTCAAGTTGAGTTCGTGCTCCAGGGCGTTGCCGGCATGGACAATGCCGGCCAGGAGCGTATCGCCGCCCGGATATGCGCGCGGCATGTGATGGGCGTTGATCCAGGGGATGATCGTTTCGGAGAAGCCCCACAAACTGAGCAGATAGGCCCCAAGTTCAGCGTGGGTGCAGCTCAACACCGCTGTTTCAGACCTCCAGATGGCAACATTGTCTCTTTGACAGGCGGCAATCGTCCGGGCGTAAAGCTCCGGCGCCGAGTTGAGCAGCACCAGCTTGCCGATGTCATGCAGAATGCCCGCGAGATAAAGGTCGTCCTGGCTGGAGGTGTCGAGTTCCTCGGCCCGGGCGATGGCCCTGCACACGAGGCCGGTGTTCAGGCTATGCCGCCAGAGGCCGTCCAGGCGATACCCCGGAAAACGAGAGGGATTGAAACTTTGGAACAATCCGGTGGAAATAACCAGACCGGAAATGACGTCGAGCCCGAGCAGGCTGACGGCGAAAACAGGACTGGACACCGGGGAACGGAATCCAAAAAAAGACGAATTGATGAGCTTGAGCATGGTGGCCGACAGCCCCATGTCCTGCGCGATAAGTTCTCCCAGGTGGGCCATTGATGGCTGCGGCGCCTGCAATTCACGCAGAATGCGCTGATGGATGGCCGGCAACGTGGGCAGGCTGTCCAGACTGGCGGCCAATTGCTGCACATCGGGGTTGGTGATGACGTCGCGAAGGGTAATCATGCGGTCGATGGACTGGGCGAGCTGTTCTGATTGCAACGGCTTGGCGAGAAATTGGTGGGCGTAGCGCATCACCTTATAGACTCTCTCCTTTTCCGACTGCCCCGAAAGCACCAGTCGAATCACCGCAGGGTGGCGGGTAAACACTGCTTCCAGGAGCGCTGTGCCGTCCATATCGGGCATGACCAGGTCCGTGACCAGGATGTCGTAGGAGGTTTTTCCCAGCTCCTCGAGCGCCTCTCTTCCTCCGCCGCAAAACGCCATGTTCCATTCCGCCCGCTTCGAATACAGCATGCGTTTGAGTCCGTTAAGGACGTTGGGTTCGTCGTCCACAAAGAGGATGGAGGGCTTCATGCCGGAGCCTTTTTCGACTGCGTCAGAGGGAAACGGAGGGTGAAGGTGGCCCCTGCCCCGACCTTCGACGCCACTTCGACCGAACCGGCGTGCTTGCGCATGGCGTCGTGGACCAGAGCCAACCCCTGGCCTGTGCCCTTGCCGACTTCCTTGGTCGTAAAAAACGGATCAAAGACCAGTTGCAGGTTCTTTTCCGGGATGCCGCATCCGGTATCGGCAACGGAGAGAAGAAACGAGCCGCCTTCCTGCCACGTTTTGATGGTGATAAGCCCTTTGGGGTCACCTTCCTTTCGTTTCTCGCCAATGGCGTGGCCGGCATTGACCAACAGATTCAACAGCATCTGGTTAAAATCTCCTGGGAAACAGGGAAGGACGGGCACGCCGGGGTCCAGGTCGAGGTTCACTTCGGCATGGTACTTCCATTCGTTGCGCGACACCAACACGGTGTTCTCAACAGCGTTTCGCACATTCAGCAAGGTCTTTTCCTCTCCGCCCGGATGGGAAAAACGCTTCAAGGCCCTGACGATGGAGGCCACATGCTCCACGCCCTCGCGAGACTGCGACAACGCCTTGGGCACCTCTTCAAGAATAAAATCAAGATCAAGGCCTTTGTCCGAAGCTCCTCCTTGCTGCAGTAAGACATGGACGGCCGCGATCAAATCCGCGAAGGCGCCTTCCAGAAAACTGAGGTTGTCGCCGATGTACTGGACAGGCGTGTTGATCTCATGGGCGACGCCGGCGGCCAGCCTCCCGATGGATTCCAGCCGCTGGGCCAGAACCAGCTGTCGCTCCAAGGCCTTTCTGGCCGTCATGTCGAAGATGATCTCATAAAACAGGAGTTGTCCGGCACGATTGGCGGAAATGACGGTCTTGAGCACCGGCACGGCGGTGCCGTCAGGTCTTTCAATCATGAATTCTTCATTGAGCATGTTTCCATGGAGCAAAGGACAATCGTCAATGGCTTCCGCAGTTGCGGAGCGAATCCATTTAATGCTCTTGCAGGGTCTTCCGACAAGATCATCTTTTGGAAGTCCAATAATCTCTTCTGCGACGTCGCTCACTTCAAGGATTTTGTTCGTACGAGGGTCCACAATAAAAATTCCTGCACGAATGCCTGTCAGTATTTTTCGGAGGACATCCTCGCTTTGCCGGAGATCTTCCTCGATAGACTTGCGTTCCGTAATGTCGATCAAAACGCTAATGAGTCCGATGACCTCTTCTTTTGAATTGCGAAGAGGCGCTTTGTGAAATACAATCGTGCGCCTTTCGCCAGAAGCCTTGAATATTTCATACTCATAAACAATTAAAGCATCTTTCGCGTACATTAATTTTTCTTTTTGCGCATGATACAAAACTTCTTCGTTGCTGAAAACATCAGTTATGTCTTTGCCTTCAATTGCATTGGGACCAAACAAATCGGCGATGGCCGCATTGCACCACATAATTCTGCCGTCTCGATGCATCGCATAAATCGGTGATGGGATGGCATCTGCCAATGTCTGAATAAACTCGAGCCGATCGTTACGCTCCGCCTCCAATTGTTTGTGCAGTGAAATGTCCTTGTCGACTCGAAGCAGGTAATGCTCGCCATCGACCAAGGCAGAGGCAAAGGTGCACTCCAGGAAGACCTCTTCTCCAAAGGAACTCACATAGTACTTATCCGCTTTCAAAACGGTGCCGCTGGCCAGGACCTGCTCCGCCAGCGCCAGGCGACCCGAATCTCTCCACGAGGCAAGCTCCCGGAAATTTTGCTTCTTCAGTACATCGACGGTTCCTCCCAACAAATTCGCCAAAAATCTGTTGGCCAGCACGCAGCGTCCGGTCCTTGCGTTGTACACAGCAATGCCCACAGGGGCATGATCCAAAATCGCGTTGTTAAACTCCAGGGCTTGCGCAAGGGCTTTTTCCAGGCGCTTGCTCTCGGTGATGTCCGTCAGCGTTCCAACGACCCCGAGTACCTCTCCGTCCCCTCCCCGAAACAGCGATTTGCTCACGATGACATCGCGCCGTTCACCGCCCCGTGCCACGACCTCCGCCAGCAGGGGCTTGGTGGTCCGGCCCTCCAGCAAGGCGCATCGATAGCCGTCGATCTGTCCCGCGTACTCGCGCTCGAACAGATCGTATGCCGTTTTGTTTTGAAATCCTTCGCTCCTGACGCCAAGAAACTTCAAGCATGCTTCGTTGCACCAAGTGTAACGACCATCGACGTCCGCAAGAGAGACCGGCATGGGGACATCATTCATCGTACACTGGAATTGCCGCAACTCCCTGCCCGCTTTCAGGGCGTCCTCGGCCCGTTTGCGCGCCACGATGGCCCAGACGCCTTGGGCAAACAGTTCCAGGCACGTAATGTCTTGTTGGGTGTAATTCCCAGTCTTATTGCCCATGCCGACGACCGCGACGATTGCGTTGTCTTGAAAGACCGGAATAGAGAGGAAATTACTTAACAGGACATGTCCCTCGGGATAGCCTTTCTTGAGAGGGTGCGGCGCATGAAAATCATTAACAAGGACCGGCGCTCTTCCACGTACAACCTCCCCCCAGATTCCGGTATGCTCTAATTCATAGCTTGTTTGCTTTTCGACCAGGCGGCAGGACTGCATGGCGCTTTTCGACCAGGAATACAGTGTAAAGATTTTCGCGTTTTCATTATAGAAATATATATACCCAACCGCACTGTCGGTAAGAAGAAGGGCTTCGTCCAGGGCGTAATCCAGGAGGTCCTCGATAGAGCGCTGCGACAGGCTGTATAATCTGGCAAGTGCCATCATTGGCCCAACGATATCCAAAGGCGAACACTCCTGAATACTTTGGGAAGGTTTTTCCTGTCTCATCTGCACTGCTCCATGCCGGTTTTGCAGCGGGCGGTCGTCTCCCTGAAACGGAGTTTTTCAGGGAGGCGACCAGGGTAATTGGACATGTTGGCGTCGCTGTCAAGCGAGATCCCGGTTGCGCGCAAGGCACCCTGGTGTCCGTGTGGTCATCTTAAGTATACGCTCACATGACGGCGACCGTCAAAAAACTCAATTAGAGCGCATACGACTGCTTTCGGCAAACATGCAAAAGACATTCGTATGTAATAAAAATGTTCATTTTGAGGCATTGAGTCTAAAATTTGTTCCTGAATCCGTAGCGTTTTTGTAAGAAATTGCTCCTTGCCCCTCACAGGGAGGCTTTTCAGCTTGAAGATGACCATTCCGCGCCTGAATCAAGCCCGATGGCGGGGGGATATCTCCGACAGGGGGCTTTTTCAGTCGTTACGGCAGAATTGAACGATACTCAACCATGCTTCTCTCCAGGAAGAGGCGATCAATACTCTTGCTCAGGCCATCGTGAGGCGTCGATGCAAGTTTATGAGCGCCTCTCCGAAGCCGCCGTTGGAGACCACCTTAACCACAACGCGACGGGCGTGGCGCGTCAAGCGGCCACAAAGGTACATCATGCCCTGGAGTATGGTGCGCAGGCGGCGTCTGGTGGCCTTCTTGAGCCCGATCCCCCTGTCCCCAGCAGAGACTCGCCCATCCCCGGAGCATATTGTTCACCTGCACAACGTCGGCGTCAATTAAGAAAAAATGGCAAGAATGCTCGGCGTATTGATCGCCCCACACTTTGGTATCAGTTGATCGCACCTGACGGTACTGAAGTTTGGCCAATAGCCCCTGAAGGTTGGGAGGGGCGATGGGTACTCAAAGAGGAAGAATGGGAACGCCGTGCCGCACTTGGCCTTACCGACTGGAAACGGCGTGAGTATGGATGGGTTCCGTACTATATAGAAACAGCTCCTGAGGAAGGAATAGCTCCTTATTCAACTATTTGGTCTGATGTTGGACAAACACGTCAGGCGAAAGCAGCTTTAACAAAAAATCCTTGGAGCCGACATTCCATTCGAAACCCCTAAGCCAATTGCCCTTGTTGAACGTGTTCTACAAATTGCCGCAGATCGCGATTCTCTCGTTCTTGACTCATTTGCAGGCTCCGGGACTACCGCTCATGCCGTACTGGAGACCAACCGCAAGGATGGCGGCAACCGTCGATTTATTCTTGTTGAATGTGAGGAGTACGCCGACATTCTGACCGCCGAACGGGTTCGGCGGGTCATGAACGGCTATTCTTTCACTGGAAAACAGACGGAATAAATTCTGCGTGAAAAACTTACATGGACAAAATTCAAAAAGGCTTCTGAACTACTGCACAAGATTAGTGGCCTTGAAGCCATACATTCCCCAAATTTCGACCACATTAAAAAAAAATCAAAGGCGGGGAGTTGGTCGTGTACGGCGAGAAGGATATCAAGGAGACCAAACCAGGCTTGGGCGGTTCCTTCACCTTCTGCACCCTGGGCGACCCGCGCAAGCAGACCATTACCATGCCAAGGGTGGACAACGAGACAACCGAAGACCTCGACGCCGACGAACTAGCCCGACTCATCCAGGCCATCGAAGACGAACCAAACATACAGGCCGCGAACTTCATGCGGCTGGCAATGTTCACCGGGATGCGACGTGGGGAGCTGTTCAAGCTCGAATGGCGCGACGTGGACTTCGACCGGGGCTTTATTCACATCCGCGAACCCAAGGGCGGCAAGAGCCAGAAAATCCCCCTCAATGACGCGGCCAGGAACGTGCTTGAAGGGCATCCCCGCGTGGAAGGTTCACCCTTCGTGTTTCCCGGCCAGGGCGGCAAGCAGCGCGTGACCATTCAGGTGGCGTCCAACCGCATTAAGGCCCGCGCCGGCCTGCCTGCTGACTTTCGCCCGCTGCATGGGCTGCGGCATCTTTTCGCGTCCACATTGGCATCGTCCGGGCAGGTGGACATGCTGACCCTGCAAAAGCTCTTGACCCACAAATCACCAAACATGACGCGGAGATATAGCCATTTACGTGACGATGCCCTCAAGCAGGCGTCGGAGGTGGCGGGCAATCTTCTTGGCGGAGGAACTTTTTTTAGAAAAGAGGAAAAAAAATTTGGTCCAAACAATGGGTAAATTCGATCCGTTGTGCGCTATTTTGTACCCGCTTGCACCTGTTTTGCCCTGTTTGTCCGCTTGGCAAGCGGCGGATCGCCCCGTTGACATCCGCATCTTAAAAGGTAGGGTTCTAAGGTAAAAGGGCTTACCCACTAGGTCTAATCGGGTTTTAGTGGGTCAACAAAGGTTGGGGCCTGAGCCAAAAAAACAAGAAGGGCGTCAAGAGAAAGATAGAAGCCCGGCGTTGTGGGCAAGGAAGGTGACTTATGGGCATCCAATACCAGACAGACGAAATGGGGAACCGCGTGGCCGTGGTTATCCCCCTTGCGGAATGGGAGGCCATTCGAGAACGCCTCTCAGGCCACGAAGCCTGTGCCGCCCCGATTGAAGACTTCGACATGACTCCTGCCGAGGGCAAGGAAACGCGGTCCCGCCTGGAGGCCTTCGCCCTGGATTGGGACTCCCCGGAGATGGACGCCTACGACCATTACGACGACGCGAGACATGCCCTTGAAACGCGGTGACGTGGCCCTTGCCGTCTTCCCCAATACGGACGGCCTGACGGCCAAGCTGCGACCTGTCATCATTATACAAGCGGACGGCTTGGACACAGGCTTGCCGCAAGTCTTAGTCGCCATGGTGACAAGCAACCTACGCCGGTCGGGCAAGCCCTTTCGGGTGTTCGTGGCCCTGGACAGTGCCGAGGGCCGGGAATCGGGGCTGCTCTCCAATCTGTGGTCATGGCCGATTGCGTGGCGACGATTGCCACAAAGGCCGTGCATCGCATCATCGGACGCATGAGCAAAGACGCCCTGGATTACGCCTTGAAAGTGGCGCTGGCCCTGTAAAGGATGTTCGGCAAAGTTCCTACTGTGATGGTTTGTAATCGTTGGACCGTAAAAATATTTTTGGAGTCCAAAATTGTCCCATAGACGTTCACCTAGGTTCATCTTGGTCCATTCTGCCACAATCTCTATAGTTTTTTAGCGGCAACCGGGCGTACCCCCCCTTGCTTCTCCCACGGATAAAGGCGAGGCTTCAGTGGAGAGCGGGCGTAGTGTGTGCTCGCCCAGCGAAGTTCAAGGAATAACATGTATTAAGAAGCACACCCAAGCGTTGACCGAGGGGGTGGCCGATCCTAATTCCCCCAACCCATCGCTATCCCACTCCTTTTTGCCTCAGTTGACGCAAACAGGACAACATGTATTTTAGTCGGAACACATAGGCCCGGCCCGCCTCATGGCGGAGGCAAAAGGAATATGTAGCTATAGAACAAGAGGAAATCGTCAAGAGGCAATTGAATTAAAAACCGGGGCGAGGAAGTTTTCCAGGCCCCGGCGGGTGAGATGCGGACGAGAGCGCCAACTCTCGACAGCGAAAGAAGCCTCAACAGCTTTTCGTTTACCGCACGACCCGCCGACCTAGCAAGACTTTCGTATACCTTTGTCTACCCTCGTAAGACATGAAGCGCTCCTTTTCTTGGGCCGCTTCAGGGTAGCGCATGGCCTCGCCCCCCAAACTCATTGGGGAATCCATGAACGATTCGCAGATTTTTGGAGAAAAGGAAGCCGCAGCTTACGCCAAAGTTTCCGTGAAAACTTTGCAAGCCCGCCGGGCCGCTCACAAGGCTCCCGCCTACCTCAAGGTTGGACGATCCGTCCGATACCTCAAAACCGACCTCGATACTTTCTTGGCAGGCTGCCGCATTGACCCCGAAGCCCGGAACTAGGGGGCGGGCATGACCACAAAAAAAGCCCCGACCAAGGGCCAGGACTGGAAAAGTGGAACTGACAAATTCTTTTCCGCCATCCGTGCCGAGATTGTCAAGGCGCTGTTGCTCGTGGCCCGGATTGGGCAGGGGGTGGGCGTATGCGCACGCCGGCATTGTAACCCACATTACGTTTCGCGAACTGGCCGATCTGCTGGACGACGTGCAGGCATTTAACGGCTTCGGCAATCGGTTCTTGTGGGTCTGCGCCCGACGCCAGAAGAAAGTCCCGTTCCCGGCCAGGATGCCCGAGGCCGAGCTTTCGGCAATCCGCCATGACCTCTTCAACGCCGTGGCCCTGGCATATGGGCGCGGTGTGGTGAGCCTCGACGCCCGCGCCCGTGAAATGTGGGCGGCGGTTTATTCCGATCTGTCTATGGACCACCCGGGGCTTTCCGGCT
>Ga0209639_1002619_pt1 | contig 13613 bp, 7 predicted proteins | sample EPASupsiteHSE605_FD_187268 | JGI IMG/M metagenome (GOLD analysis project Ga0209639, IMG submission 187268) | Bioremediated contaminated groundwater from EPA Superfund site, New Mexico - Sample HSE6-05 (SPAdes) (version 2) | ecosystem: Environmental > Aquatic > Deep subsurface > Groundwater >...
AATCAGTTATCCAAGTGTTGAAAAAGCAGGTGATGTTTATGATATTTGCAATTGTCTTCATTGTGATTCTCTTTGTCAACTTCTTAATGATGATTCATCTGAGAGAGTTCTCTCTCTCCTAATACAAAGCCAAGACCGAAATGATAATAACATAGATTTTTCTAAATATGAAAGATCAATTACTCAAAAGATAGAAACATATTTGAAGAATCCAAGCTTCTGTTTGGTTTCTCTCCCATCATTATGTCGCATTTTTGCTCATTCTAATCAGACTTTCTCTTTATCTTCATTAGAACAATTCTTGATTGGATGTATGAAGCATCATGGAACTGGTGCTCAGTGTATTCTAAACAAGATCAAGTATCAAAAACCTTCAGATCTCTCTGAACTGAATAGATTTCTCCATATCATGTCTATTGAAGACACAAATGATATATATGATAACACTAATCATGCTCTATCATCATTCCAAAGAGAATTCTCTTCTTTGAGAGAAGAAAATATGAGAATTTCCGAAAACAATCGAACATCAGTGAATTATAAGATTCCTGAAAAAGATGCTATTATTAATGAAAAAACTAGTTTAATATCAGCCAAAGATGATCAATTAGCCCAAATAAAGGAAGAATCCGAGTTTCCATTCAAGTCAGATCTGTTTTCAGGTATCTTTGATGGTTTATCAAAGAAACTCGGTAGGAATTTGGCTGATTCTAGTGATGTTGATGTAACTGCATCTAGTATTACATCTTATTCACAAGGTCCTAAAAATGTCTTGAAGAATGATGACAGTTTCTGGCACAGCCAAAATATTCCCAATTCATGGATTCAGTTTGATTTCAAACAAAGAAAGGTATCTATTACATCCTACTCATTGCATGATGTATATAGAGCCAAGTCTTGGAAAGTTGAGGGATCAACAGATGGATCAACATTCGAAATCATTGATAACAAAGTAGATACTACATGTTTCCAGAACACTATTCGGCGTTTCAATGATCCAAATAATCAAAAGAACTTTCAAGTTCAGCCTAATAACAAGTACTACAGGTACATAAGAATCACATCTAGTAAGATGTGGCATGGTTACGATTATTTCTATTTATATCGTGTGGAATTCTTTGGATCCATTCAATCTGATTGATTAGGATAATCATTTGTTCAATCTACATTGATTGACACATCTTTTCTCAGAACAAATGAAAAACAATTTTATAATTTCTTGTTTTGATGATCAAAAACAAATGACATTGTTCTAAAATAATGATTATTCTTTCTATTATTCATTGGCATCCTGTATTTTTGAAAATTTGGTGATTGGCCATGGACCATTTTTTATGGATTTATCTCCATTATTAGGCGAGTTAAACAAGCAAACACCTAAAAGAGAGATTGTTATTGATGAACTAGATAAAATTACAGATCCTTTGAGAGCTGGCTATCCTACTACTGACATCATTGATGTATTATTTGGGGTATTTACCAAACTGATATTATATAACCAATGGCACATTCAACAGTATGCTTTGTCATGTACTAAATATTTATTTGAGAATTCGAGTCTTTCTCAAGAAGGAAAAGTTGATTGTTTAAATAGACATATTGATTTTATTAATCAAGTCGGGAAATTATTATCCGATATTAAAAGAGAAGTCAGAGAAATGGCTGCTCAATGTTGCGGTCATATTGCTTTGCATATTGGAGAGCAAATTCTGAAACCTGAGTTTGGAATCAGAGAGGCTATTTTTTCCCCATCAGTAAATGCTTTTGCAATTGAAGGACAAATGATGGCACTTGGAAGGCTTGCATTGGCATTCAGAATTGTAGCTCCTAATTCTCTTGGACCCATTGTTAAGGCAATCATTGATACAACAAATATGGATCAAATTGCTAATCCTAGTGAAAACGGGTATGTTTTTTGGTATTCATCAAGGGCTCTTTTGCTTTTAATAACAAATCAACTTGATCCTGTGCTTATTCAGCACGCAAAGAAGATTCAGGAGAGCCGTGATTTTGTTTTGAAAAATTATCATAAGTCTATTCTTGAATGTGCAATATCTAGACTCAGTCACTCATACGTGAATTGCAGGAGAGCATCATCTCTTGTTGTTTCAAGCATTTTTTCATCGCTACAAAACAATAGAGAGGAGTTTATTTTGTCTCTTATTCCTGAAGAGTCATTTAAGTGGGTTCAAAGGGATGGTCATCTATCGGCAATATCTAGCTGCATTGAGTCTCTTCAAACCCCTCTTTCTGATGAATTCTTGATTGAACTTGTTGAGACTCTTTCGAACCTTGTTAATGATGAAATTGAATGCGATTCTGCACCATCAACCCAAAAAACAAATGCAAATTCATGGGCTGCAAAGTGCCTCGTTCATTTGTTGAAGATTCATGATGAATCGTTGTATGAGACAATCCAACCAATGGTTGTATATTTGCTTAATTCTACAATAGCTCCACTTTTGGATGCCGGTGTTTTTTGTCTTTCGATCATAAAGTCTCTGAATCGTTTTGATTCTTATGAGCTTACTCTTCGATGCTTTAAGAATTTATGTCATTCTTCATTCCCTATTAGAGATCTTTCAAAGAGAACTTTATTTGTTGATGAACTTATTAGGGAGCATTATGATGACCTTGTTCAAGTACTTCTAGAATATGCTGGATATGATGATAATGAAATCAAAGAAAGTGCTTGCAAAGCTTTCCAAATCGTAGTTAAATCTTCATCTAAAAAGATAGATGATAGTGTAATTGAAATGGCCCAAGTTTTGGCAGTTGATGAATGCGATCCTGTTTGTGCTTCAGCAATCGATTTACTCAAAATCTGTACATCTAAAGGTACATTACCAGATTTTCTACCCATTGTAACCAAATCTCTGAAAGGTGAATCAGAAGAACCCATAATTGCTAGTTTGAAACTATTGAAAACTTGTTTTGATCACTTTAGTGATGAAACATATTCTCAGTGTTTAGGAATTATCCCTTTACTGGCATATCAAGCAATATCTTCAGAAGCAATTCCATCAGTAAGTGCATATGCCCAGGTTTTAATTGCAATTTTATCCTCAGATCATCAGGAAATTGATGAAGAAATGCTTGAATCATTTATGTCTGTAGATTTTGAAGCAGCGGGTGTCGAAGATTTAGAAGAGATTTGTGATTATTCTTCAACAAATGTTAATTCTCCTGCCTCAATAGCACAAGCAGTTGCACAATTCTATGTTCAATCTATTGGAATGGATTCAATTAGTGATTTTGCAGAGCAAATATCTGGATCATTTGAAGAACTTGATGTTGTTGAATTTTTATCATCGATACCAACTGCTGATAAATCTAAATTATCCTCAATGCTTAGCTATGCTCTAACAAAGTTTGATGAACTAGAGATCAATATGCGTAACAAATTACTTCAATCCATTATTGATGCATTTGCTGATGAAACTACTGAAGAAAAACAATTATTGTACGTATCTTTGTTTATTTTTGGTAGAAATACTAAACTCATCCTCCCCGATCCTACTCCAATAGCTCTATCACACCACAATGAAACATTTGCCAAGAGCGCCCAAAATTAAACTCAACCATTCAATTTTTTCTAGATCCCACTTTTTCTCTCATTTTGAATAATGCCTTTGAATTTGGGATCTCAAGTCATTTTTAAACATGAAAATGAAGAATTTTCTCTTCAAAACGGACAGATAGTTTTGAATAGGTACTATGAGGAATTTTATGGGGATAAAGTTGTGAATTTTGTCATAGATTGCAGTCATCAGAATGTGAGGATGTTTTTCCGATTTCTACAAACAGGCGAGGTTCCTAATCTTTTTGAAGATCAAATTCAGGTTTTTCAACTTCTTAAAGAATGGGATTGTTGTTTTACTGCTTTTGATTCTTTTAGATTCAGAATCCAAGCACATTCCAGAAATGGTTTGATATCTCATCATGACAAACTTTATCATGTGAATATTGGATGTTTGTTTTTTCACAGCACTGTTTTTCAAGAATTTTATAAGAACAATCCTTATGAAGTTTTCGTTATAAATGATGAGTATTCACCAAACTCAATAAGAGTTTTTCTTGATCTTATTCATTCTCAAATCAAACAGCCAGAGTTAAAAGATGCTGATGAAGTTCTTGAACTATGTTGTTTTCTAGGTTGCTCTTCGCTATGTGCTTTAATCAATGAGAGCTCCGCTGAATCGATTTTATCAATTATTCTCCATAGACAAGATGATGATTCTTTTGATTTTTCATTTTTTGAGAAAGTAATTGTTGAAGATCTCAAGAATTATATATTACTTGCTGATTTTGGGAAAGTTAGTATTCCATTTTTGATACGTGTTTTCCAAAGAACTTATTCAACCTTTACGATTAATCAGCTTCAACTATTTTTTCAGCATTGTGTGGAATTTCATGGTTCAAAAGCATCCATCCTATTATCTAAGATACGATTTCATCCAGCAAAAAGCATTGAAGAATTTCATCAATTCTTGAATATTTTTTCTGAAAAACAATCAGATGATTTTTTCTCTCGAAACAGAGATATTTTGGGTGAATTCTCCAAGAAATATGATAAAGGACAAGAAGAAATTAGTAAAATGAAGTCAATTGTTGATGATATGAAAAAACAAATGGAAGAGGATCGAAAAATGATCAAAGAGTTAAATAATCAACTAGATGTGTTGAAGAAAAATCAACAAAAAGATGAAAGGCAAATTCAAGAAAACAATAGCTTAAGAGATGATAATCGACAGAAGAAAAAAGTGTTTGCACCACAAAGGGGAATTAGAAGGAGAATCAATGAAGTGGAATATATAAAAAGAGAAGGAAATAGAGAAAGAGAAGATGGGAATGATAATGTTGAGGGTGATCTAACATATCAATTTTTGATACCAGAACCATACAAAGAGTTTGGCAATTGTTTCTACCCTTTTCAAGAAAGATCTTGAAAATTCCAACTGATTAATAAGATCCACCGTATTTGGCTTCTATCAACATTAACTTAGAATTGCTGCCCTGATAGAATAAAGAACAGACAGGTAAAAAATATTTATTTAATCGTCAGCACTTTTCTAAATGTCACACGGCATTCCAATTAAACTATTACACGAAGCTGCTGGATATATTATTACAATTGAATTAGAATCTGGTGATATTTACCGAGGTACTTTGAAAATGGTCGAAGATAATATGAACTGTTGGCTTGGCGGTGTTGATCATATAGCTCCTAACGGAGAACAAACTAAATCCGATTCTGCATATTTAAGGGGATCAAACATTTTGTATATTGATGTTCCAGAAATGTTGGTCAATTCAAAATTATTCGTTTTAGGCGAAAATGCAATAAAGAAAAAGAGCAATCTTAGAAAGATTTCTAGAACATTTGGAACTAATAAAATCAAGAAACAGACCAAGTAGAACAGTGTTTTTCTCAAATAAAATAGCTTTTTGGTATTTTATATCTTGTTTTTAAGGGATTCTAGGTCCCTTTCTCCTGGTTTTGCTCGAAGATTGGTGTCACCAGAACAGTGTTTGACAACATCTTGTACGACACTTATAGAATTGCACCTCCAAACTGTTTCCAAAATGTAATTGTATCCGAAAAACATCATAATTCGAATCATTACCTTATTGAAACCTGATGTACAAATCAATGTCTTGATATTTTTCTTTGATACTGTTGCGTATCTCATAAAATTTGGTATCTTTTTAACAGTATAGCATATGTGTTTACCATCTAATTCTTTGATATTATCATACTGGCATCTTTTTATATCCTCAATCTTTGTGGTCAAATCTTCATCAAACACATAGTGTGGATTACATTGATATAGTATAAATGGGGCTTCAACGAGGGGATCAACACATGTTTCATCTTGCCATGATCCAAAATCAATGTTCTGGGTATTATCATATAGAATCAAATCTCTTTCTTTCTTCCTTTTGCATGATGCTTTTGTATGGACTCGAATCTCTGGATATAAACTAAGATTTTCTTGGTATCTATTTTTGAACAAATCATGATCAATAATTGGATTCTCTATTTCTCTCAGAACAGCTTGAGGATCATGTGGTTCAAAACAACATTCGATTTCGCAACATGCTGTTTCAAGAGGTCTATCATCATATTTGGTATTTTTAACCAATAATTCATTGGTTTCTTTGTTTTTTTCTGCAATTTCCTGAATTGGGATGTGTTCTCCTCCGCAACAATACTGAATACCTGAGCTAAACACATTTGTAATTAATGCAACAAAACACATTATTATCAAAATAGGAATAATAATCAAACCATTCATCCATGCCTCATCAACAGATTTACATTGAAATGATTGAAACAGCAATGCCCAGAATAAATTCATAATGAAACAACCAATTGCAGAAAACACAGGAGGAGGATTACTCAAAACAAATGATAACAATAAAAATATAATGTTTGGTAAAGCAAATGCAATAATGAGATAGAAAGATCCCAAAATCCCTGATATGCATATCTTCTCTTGAATTTTGCTTATGCACTGGTATCCCTGATAACAATATCCATCACATGAAATGTTATTACAAGTAAATGACTCAGAATTAGAACCCTGAAACAGAAAGAAAACCAGCATAATTATTAATTGAAAGAAATATTGTGTTAAAATAGAAATTTATAAATCGCCATTTGGGTCGAATCGTGGTTAAAAAACCTTAACTATTTATTAGCGATCGAGTTGCTTATAAAGCTTGAACAGATCTTGGTTGATGGGCTTGAGTTTCCCAACAACATTCTCAAGAGGGATAGATGTGACTTGGCCATTTTCAATACCAATCATTTTCCCTCTTTCGCCGGCCAGAAGTGCATCAACTGCTGCTGCACCCATTTGTGTGCCGTACATACGATCACGGTAAGATGGTGCTCCTCCACGTTGAGTGTATCCCAAAACAGTAGTTCTTACATCAAAACCGGTTTCATCTTGCTTTGAATTGAGATACTTAACGAGCTCAGCTGTACCAGGCTTCCAGCCTTCAGCAACAACGAGAATGCAGTGGGGCTTTCCGATTGTGTAAGCGTTTGTGATAACCTCAGCAATTTTGTCCATTGAAGGCGATGGCATTTCAGGAACCAAACAAACCTCAGCACCTGTTGCTGAAGCTGCCATAAGTGCCAAAGCACCAGAATCGCGACCCATAACTTCAACCACAAATGCTCTCTGAATTGAAGAAGCGCAATCGCGAATCCTGTCGATTGCCTCAATGATAATGTTGAGAGCAGTGTCAACACCCAAACAAACCTCTGTTCCGTTAACATCGTCATCAATTGACCCAGGAATTCCAACAACAGGAAATCCATCCTTGTGCAAGTTGTAGGCACCAGTTAGAGACCCATTTCCTCCAACAACAATCAGCCCCTCAATTTCGTGTCTGTTCATATTCCTAATTGCCTCGCGCCTAACTTTGGCATGCTTCCATTCAGGCAAACGAGCAGTTCCTAAAAAGGTGCCACCAAGCCCTAATGTACCAGAAACAGAGCGAGAATTTAGTAACGAAATCTGTCCATCAATCAAACCACGGTATCCGCGCCTAACACCGTAAACATTGATCCCCTTACTAATACCAGTGCGAACTACAGACCTTATAACAGCATTCAAGCCGGCATTATCACCGCCACTGGTGAGAATTCCGATAGACTTCAGCATTTTATAAGTGGTCAGTTTTTTATCAAAATTCAAAGTTTTACAAAAACACCGATAGTTATTTACGTTCTTGAACCTCGTTTTCCACCATTTTCTTGGTTTGTAGGGGGAGGTTGGTTGACTGCAACATTTTGAGTATAGTATTTTCGTATCCCATGTCGCTTAGGGACGAGAGTACTTCGCAAGACATTTTTCTCACCTCCATTTTAGGCGAGTCTAGGGATGCGAATGTGAATTGAATGATTGCCACTGGCTCGAATATTGTTTCGAGTATTCCGCACAAATGGAGCAGTCTTCCTATTAGCTCCAATCTCACGAGAACCTGCGTCCACTGAATTGGGGGCTTTAAAGGAGACATTATTGTTGGTGCGACAAATACTATCCCCAGCGATTGGTTCTTTGCAGCCCATATGAAAAAGTCGGCTGAGATTTGCGACATTCTGGCATTTTTGTTTCCCAACTTTGAAAAGATCTGGTTTTTGTGCGGATCTAGTGCGTTTTTAATGATTTCTGGCGGTATTAGCATTTTATCTGTGCATCCCATGATTTCTTCAACTGTTTTTGTGTACACTGCGGCAACATTATCTTTGAGATGGTGTCTAAGCATATGAATGAATCTCTGGTACACTGTCTGGTTCTGCTGCATTGATCTCTGTGATTTAATCCCTCTTGAGATTTCCTCTATCCCATGTATCTTTAGATTAATTGATTTAGAATAAAACTCCTGCACAATTTGTTCGCCAAAAACGTTAATTATGGCCTCGGCCTCCTGTTTTTGATGGGGTTCAAGCGGATCCGCGATATCTTCTTGTGATTCATTATTGAATTCAATGAGATCGTCATTCTCTTGGCGAGCTTTCTTAATTGGGCGGTCTTCAATGGATTGTTCCCTTTTCTTCTGTGTAGCACGTGGAGGGGGCTTTCCAACCGGTATTTCATCAAAAGAATTGTTCCGACTATTATTTGGTTGAAATAGCTCATCATCATAGTTGTTTTGCGCAAGTGGCTTATCGTTTCCTGCATACAAGTCAACTTTCATTGGATGAATTGGCCTATTATCACCAAAATCATCTCGCATTTTCTTTGGTGGCTCGATCATAGAAAAATCATCAAGTGTATCATTTCTTTTCCTTTTTGGTTCAATGATCTCTACTGGTTCCATTTCGGGTTCGATTTGATCATTTGAAAACTGATTTGCATGATATGAATGATCTTCAGAAACAGGATTATGAGGTTTTGCAGGTGGATTAGAATTCCTGTTTAAAAACTCGTTGATCTGATTCTTGATTCGTTTGGCTAAATCATAGTCCTCTCTTTTTATTGCATCTTCTTTTCTTTGAATCAACTCTTCCATCATTTTCTTTCCTTCTCTTAGCTGATCAATCCTTTCTTTAAGTTCTTTTGCTTTATCGAAATCCTCACACTCAATAGCTTCAAGCTTTTGTTGCTCAAGCAAAGCAATTTCGGGTTCATCACCAACACCACCTTCAATGATACCTTTTGCTGTTAATGATACAATTCCAACTTGATTCTTCTTATTGAATTTGTTTTGATATATACTAATAACTCTAATCTGTAAAAATCGAAACCTTGTCTTTGGAAGGTGTGCAACTCTGATTTCGCGCGCTTTGTAATCATTTTGAGAATTATTTGTGAATTTAAAAGTTTCTAAGTGAGAAAATTCAGCACGACTCCAATTGGACGCATTTGGAGCGATGAGCATTTCTATCTCTGATGCTATTTTCGTTTGATGACTTACAAATCGCAATTCGGAACAGCAAACCATAGAATCGAAATCCAAAACAAGAATTTGTGGAAATGATGATTGTGGAATTGAAATCCACCCATCAGAAAAGGCAGACTCGCTCATTATATTACCAATAGGATTTTGATCCGTTTGGCTACTAACAAAAACAGCTTTATAAGGAAGATTAACCAATTGTTTCATCATAAATAATATGTGTCTCTATCGTTTATCATTTTTCTTCTTTGTACTAATAACTGAGGGCCCCAGTTTGTCGAATGCAGCTTCTAAGTGGCTCTGGTTGACTGGAATCCAGTTATCGTCCGAAGATTCCTTGATGGCAATTTCAATGGCTTCAGTTATGAGTGCCTCAAGCTCAGCTCCACTGAAACATTCACATAATTCAGCAATTGCTTCTGTGTTGATCTCTTCCCGATTCTTGACCTTTTTCAGTTGCTTATTGAGAATGTCAATCCTTCCTTCTTTATTTGGCAATGGAACTTCGATCTTTTTATCAAGCCTTCCTGGTCTTAGCATTGCTTCATCGATTAACTCTAGTCTGTTTGTGGCGCCAATCACGAATACTCGTCCTCTATCAACAACACCATCCATTTCAGTTAATAGCTGGTTAACAACTCTTGAAGCCGCAGCATTTGAAGAGTCATCACTTCTTCTTGGACATATTGCATCGAGTTCATCGAAAAATATAATGCAAGGAGCAGAATCCCTTGCTCTCCTAAAAACAGCCCTGACTGCAGATTCACTTTCTCCAAGGTATTTGTTCAAAAGCTCAGGACCTTTCACTGAAATAAATGCAGCACGATTGGCTTCGTGTGCTATAGCTCTTGCCATTAGAGTTTTTCCGCATCCTGGAGGACCGTAGAGCAAAACACCAGCCGCAGGTCTGTGGCCATATAATGCAAAAATTTCTGGACGAATAATTGCATCAATAACAGCCATTTGAAGCTCCTCTTTGACCTTCTCGAGTCCACCAATCTCCTTAAAGGACGCAGGAGGAAGCGAAGTGAACCCTTCTCTCCTCAATGATGGCTGAACCAACTTCAAAGCAGAAGAAAAGTCTTCATTTGAAACTAGAACTTCTTCCAAATTGGCTTCTGCAGCTCTTTTTACTGCAAAAAGAGCCGCTTCCTGAATAAGTCCATACAAATCTGCTCCCACATAACCTTCTGCTTCTCTGGCAATTTGAACTAAATCAACATCATCTTCGGCATGAATTGTTTTCCCAATAATTTCAAGTATAGACCTGCGTTGTTCAAAATCTGGAATACCGATTGAAATCTCTCGAGAAAACCTTCCTGGTCTCCTTAAGCTGGAATCAATAGCATCTATCTTACTTGTGGCACCAATAACAACCACATGATGATCAGTATCAGAATTAACCTTATCAATGCACTGTGTCAACTGAGAAATAAGCTTCCTCTCGGCATCCCTAGACGCATTTGATTTCCCTCTTGCAACAGCATCGATTTCATCTATAAAAAGAATGCACGGTGATTGAGACGCTGCTGCTTGAAAGAGTGTGCGGATTTTCCCCTCGGTTTGGCCCCCTGTTGAAGAAACCAATTCAACTGCTGAAACACGGAAGAATGCTAATCCATATGAAGCAAATTCTCCTGCTGCAGCTTCAACCAAAAACGATTTGCCGCATCCAGATGGTCCATGTAGCAAAATCCCTCTAACTGGCTTTGCGCCAGCAGATTGGAATAGCTTGGGCTGCAATAATGGAAGAAGTATTAAATCAGCAAGTTGTTGTTTCTGCGATATTAGGCCACCTACATCTTCAAAAGAAAACAATGGCGTGACTGGATCATACTCAGACTGAGGTTGAGGAGGTTTTTCAAACTCAGAACTCATTGATCTTGGAATAATTTGCTTAGGTTTCTGTTGTGGTGGATTGCCTATCCTATAAGATTTTGATTGGCTATATTGTCTGGCATATTCGCTAAATTTATTGAATCCTATTTTCAAATGGGGAGCTTTGTTGCGAATTTGAGTATAAATATCGGCAAGAACAACATATCCATTATTAGAAAGGGCTCCGTCATCAATAAATGACGAAACATCATCTATTGACACACTTTTCACTGCTTTCATTGTTACCGAATTAATTTTTTAATCGACCATTTCTTACTCTAGATTTGAAATTTTAACCTAATTTAACATATATTAATCCCATTATTTGGCTATTTGCTGCCAAATTCTATTGAGATCATTTTAAAAAATTGATCCAAATTGAATTTCTAGCTACAACTCCAAATTATGAGATTTGTTCATCATTTTAAATATGAAGGAGCATGTGTGAATTGCTTTTGTCAAAAACAATTCACTTTTTTTTGGTCCGAATATGAATTGAGATGCATATCATATTTATTGAATCATATTTGAAAAGAAAATAGTGAGGTTATTCGTTCCTTTAGAGTTATAAAGATGGTGGAACAAAAAGGACGAAATATTTTAGGCAGATGGTGTACTTTTTCAGTTTTTTTGAATCAACTAATATTTGTGAATTGGATCATCTTTAATCTCTGGACAATTTCGTTTTTAAATGAACACAAAGATGAGAATGTAGCTGTTATATATGTTAGAATGAGAAGAACCTAAAAAGAAATGTTTTAATCATAAGCTCTCGTACTGATTGATGAGTTCCAATCCCATGTATTAGAAAACATGGATTTGATAAGTTCTTGTTCAGTAATATACTCTCCTCACAACACATCCCTATTCAAACCATTTGACAAACAATCTCGTTGAGGCCTCTGTCCAAGGTAGCTGCCTATTATGGCCTTCTCAGTAGCAGCCGAAAACACAAAAGGCCTCCCCCGTGCTATTTTTTAAACTGCACCGTTTTTCTTGAGGAATTCAACCACTTTTCCCCTCGCTAATGAAAGAGGAGTCTCATTAATTATGAAAACTCAACATTTTTATTTTTTGCATTTATGTCAGCTTTTTGATTAACTAGATATTCAACAACACTAAGACTAAAATTTTGAGCAGCACAATGAAGAGGAGTCCATTTAAATGCAAAAACTCAAAATCATTATCTTTTGCATTTATATCAGCTTTTTGATTAACTAGGTACTCAACAACACTAAGATGACCATTAGCCGCTGCTATGTGAAGAGGAGTATCATTGAATATAAAAACTCAATACCATTATCTTTCGAATCTATATCAGCTTTTTGATTAACTAAATATTCAACAACATTTAGATGACCTTTTTGGGAAGCATAATGCAATGGAGAGAATCCAATGTAGTGCCAATCATCATTAGAAGAATCTTTAGCCTGTATTTGAGTTCCATTTGCTAGCAGATAAATAACATTAGTTAGTTTGCCATCTTTAGCGGCTTCGAAAATATCATCAGTAAAATCTGGGGCTTTTGTTGATTTCCATTTTTCAATTCTTTCATATTCTTCTTTTTGTTTCCTCTCTTCCTCTTCCCTCTTCTTTCTTTCTTGCTCATCTCGTGTTCTTTGTTCTTCTTCTCTCTTTTGCCTCTCATCTTCCTCTCTTTTCCTTCTCTCTTGCTCTTCTCGAAGTCGCTTTTCCTCTTCCTCTTTCTTTTTCCTATCCATTTCTTCCTGATATTTCTCTAATTCAGTTAACCTTTTCATTAGACCTTCGATTTTTTGTTGGTCTTCTGCTTCTTTACTCTTCATATGCTGATGGAGTTTTTGGATTATTTGTTGATCCTCTGCTTCTGTTCGCTTCATATTCTGATGGAGATCATAATTTTCCTTTTTGATATCATCAATTAATGCCTTCATTACTTGATTATCTTGTTTCAAATCTTCAAATTGCTTGGAGAATTCTTTTAGATGATTGCTGTTAAGAGAGAAGAAATCATATGTGCCTTTTTCAGAGAAAACATTGAGGAATTGGTTAAGTTCTTCGAAGCTATTTGCTGGTTGGAATTTGATTTTAGATAAAAAAACTGATGCAATAGAACCATGAAATGCTACACAAGACTTGAAAAATGGTCGAAGAAGAGAAATAGGAAATACTGTGTCAGTTTTCTGGAAAACTCGACTTAAAATGGTAAGACAAACATGGCCAAAATCAGCCAATAATAAGTAAGACTCAAGATTTTCAACAATAACATGTTCAAAAAATGCAAAATCAAATGATTCTTCTTCTTGTTTGCGGAGAATAAGCGATAGAATTGATTCGGC
>Ga0209639_1002621_pt1 | contig 13611 bp, 14 predicted proteins | sample EPASupsiteHSE605_FD_187268 | JGI IMG/M metagenome (GOLD analysis project Ga0209639, IMG submission 187268) | Bioremediated contaminated groundwater from EPA Superfund site, New Mexico - Sample HSE6-05 (SPAdes) (version 2) | ecosystem: Environmental > Aquatic > Deep subsurface > Groundwater >...
CCAAAGATGCCAGCAATTGTTTTAAAGCTTCAAGTTCCATTTTTTACTCCAAAATATGATAAGAGGAAATGGAGCAACTATTATATTTTTCCTGCGATTGAAAACCCATCGAATTTGAAGAGGATACGTTCAAAGCATTTTTTTTCAAAATTTTCTTTAGTTTTTGACATTTTTACCAATCCTAAACTGATACCAAAAATGGCCTAAATTTTTTTCTCTTCATTATTTATCAATATAAGTCCTATACTAAATGTTAAAACGCCTATAAAAATCAATATCTTTTTACATTAATATAGATATTATTCGATTTAAAGATAAACCAAGTTTGAAAGTTTATACACTAATTAATGGGTTTATTGTTTTTAAATAACTTTAAAATTAAATATCACTCATAATTAACTAAAGATTGCAAAAATTTGAATACTTCATAGATAAAAAATGGTAATTTATTTAGTAATTTTTTGGAAAAAATGAATTAATTTAGTCAATTCACACCTAAAAAAGATAAACATGATTGTTATCATATAAATTTAGAAACACATACAATTTAAAAAATAAGTGCAAAATAATGGCAAATGTGATGTAAATAATGTGATAATGATAAATATCCAAAGTTTGTACAGTTACTTCTTTTATTCCTCCAATAAATCATCACTTAGCTCAAATTTCAACCCTCTTCTTTTATGTTCTTCTTTAACTAAAAATAAAAACGCTTCTAAATTTATTTTAGCTCCAGTTAAGTGAAATTCATCCAAATTTTCAAATCCTTCTTTTACACACCACAAAATGTATTTTGCACCGTCATACTCTGTATAACTTATGTCCTCGAAGTCTTCTTCATTAAATTCATTTTTATCTACCATAATGAAACCTCTGTTTTTAAATTAGACTGACGTCGTCATTACGCTATATTATGTCACAGTATAACTTTACCTTGACATACTCCAAAATTTTTGGTAAAAATAAAGGGATTGTATATAGTTTTCTCTATATAATAATCTTTAGTTACTTAGAATATAAGTCTAATACTAAATTCATCTATAGTTTAATTTTAGACTTAGAGCCCAACTTCATAAGATTTCACTTTATCTTTACTTATAATTGACCACCTGTTGGAAAAAATAAATAACTTACTTTTGGCTAAGGTAACTCTTGAAAAAGAGAAAAATACATTTTTTGGTAGGCCAACTTTTGGAAAAAGAAAAGTTGGTTTTACCAAGACAACTTCCTAAAAAGAAAAAAAACTCATTTTTTGCTAGCAACTTTGTAAAAGAGATAACTTACTTTTTGACTAACGAACTTTCTAAAAAGGAAAAAAATCTGATCTTTGTTAAGGCGACTTTTGAAAAAGAGGTTTTGCGTAATCTTCGCAAAAGTGCGTTGCATTTTTGAGAGATTACTATTACCCCGCACTTTTCTAAATGCGCAAGACAAAGTCCTTTGTTATACCATGAGTCTGGGTCTCGATGATCAAGTTCAATGGCTTTATCAAAGGCTTTTATCGCTTCCTCGTAATTACCTAAATATACAAGGCAAAGTCCTTTGTTTATCCAAGCATCCTCATTTTGAGGGACAATTTCAATTGCTTTATCAAATGCCTTTATTGCTTCCTCGAAATCCTCGTAATTACCTAAATTCATAAGACAAAGTCCTTTACTATACCACGCACTTGCGAACTGAGGGTCAATCTCAGTTGCTTTATCGAATGCCTTTATTGCTTCCTTGAAATTCCCCTGAAATGCGAGAACAGCTCCTTTGTAATACCATGCATCTGAGCCTTGTGAATTATTTTCAATTGCTTTATCATAGGCCTTTATTGCATCTTCGTAATTCCCCTGAAATGCGAGAATGTTCCCGTTATTGGCTGCCAACACAGTAGATGAAGAAACGATTAAAAATAAAAAGAGGGCTGTTGAAGCTAACACAAGTGGATATAATTTTTCCCTCTTTTTCATTTATTTTTATCCTCCACTTACAATATTCTCAAAAAAATATGGAATGAACACAGAAAATATACAAATAATTCTTAAAGTTTTCATTTTGTTCTATTTTTTATAAATATCAATATAATATGACAAACCTTAGCAGAATTATTACAATGATTTACTCTCCGCAACTTCTGGCAGAAGCTTCATATTTAATTTACGATTTTCCTGTTGAGCTCTGAAAGTGTATTGGCTATTTTGTGTGACTTCAGTAAGCTTGCCTATCTGCTCATCCTTTACAGGTGTCTGTTCATAAAGTGCCTATAAATAAACCCACTTTAAGCCTTAACCTGACCCCCAGAAACTAAGTTTTCCCAGGCTTTAACCCTCTCCAAAACATGGCTGTTAAGAGTGAGAGGCTTATCACTTTTGGCGTTTTGCTTCATGTGTGTAAAGTTCCAGGATTCAAAATTTTTTCCATAGAATAAGAAACACTCCGAATCTTTTACCTCATTCTATGGAAATCAACTTCAATAAGCTCATTCCGGCCCTGCAGACAAGGCTTCACTCCATTGGAAGTCTTTTCTTGTAGACTCGTTCTTACTCACCTGTTCCACATATCCATTATCAACCTTAACATCGGATGTGGAATTTGCATACAAATAATTTCCACCGGCGTTGTTTGAAAGACAGTTGTTTTCCAGGATAAAGGAATGGGTGTTGTTCAACTTATTAAATATAGCATACCCCTTTCCGGCTGCACGACTGGGCTGTGTATTAATTATTACATTATTTTTTACAATAGTTGTATATCCTGACTCCGGAGCTGAAAATGCTTTAACCCTTTTGTGGGCAATAGCTGCACCATAACATCCGTCGAACAGGTTATTTTCGATGAGGGTATTTTGGAACCCATTGAGCACTATACCCCCTGCCCAGTCAGCACCCTGATTAGTACCGGTTTCGTAAAACCTGTTATTATGGATGTATATGTCTTTTGCAGTATCTTTAGAGTATTTGGATCCGTAACCCGTAACCCAGATGCCTGCGGCATTGGTCTCATACAGTAAGTTATTGTATATTTCGATATCATCCATGATGGTTGACGGGCCTTCTTTCTGGATCTGGATTCCTGCCCCTCCTTCCCCTTCGGAGTTAATGGTATTGTTGTAAAACTTTACATGGTTCGAGTTGTAAATTCTCAAGCCGCTATTTGTCCTGCATGTTATTTTGTTGTCCCGGGCTTCTATGTTTGAGGAATAAACGGCATAGAGGACATCATGCCCTAACCTGTACACTTTGTTATTGTAAAATCGAATGTTTGAACACCTTGTAACTTTCAGCCCATCTCCATGGCTGTCGTGCATGTGCATATCATGCACCTCTATGTTTTCGGATTCAAGGAAATGGATCAGATTGTAATATCCTTTCCCCCTCTCTTTATCCTCGTTCTTGTCATGGTTTCCGTCAATCTCAAATCCCCTTATAGTAATATCATGAATTCCGGAGCTGTCCATCTGTGTAATTACAGATTTTTCTGCCGGCCAGCCTGCTTTATCCTCAAGTTTAAGCACAGCTGTGTGGTCTCCTTCCAGGACTGTATTGCTTCCAACAAGAATACTGTCTGAGATTACGTATGTAGTATTGCCTTCCAGATGAACGGTTGTGTACTGAGGGTTTTCTGCCACGTAAGCAAGAGCCTTATTTATTTCAACTTGATCGTCAATGCCATCACAGGTGAAATCTCCACTCTCATTGGTAGTTACATACACTACCTTACCAGAAGGTTTGGCTGACAGGAAGAGAATTATAATTGCGATTAAAAAAATAAAAATTATGCTGGAAATTATTATTTTCTTTCTGTTTCCCCATCTGTTGATCCGCATTTTTTCGTCCATTTATACATCCTCAAATAAATTAAGCTATAGCTTTCATATATTAAAAAAATTTACCTGTAGAAAGTTGCAAAAAACTCTTTGAAGGTGTTCGAATATTCTGCAGATCATTAGACCAGTAAAATTAGTCTGGAGATTTCCTGAAACGAACTTTGAAGCTTTTAAACCCCACAGAAGATTTCCTGAAACGAACCTTGAAGCTTTTAAATCCCACAGAAGAGCTCTTCTTTCCCACTAGAAAGAGGAAAGATTTGTCGATAATCATCAGTGGAATCTTTAATTAGCTCTTGCGAATTTATATAGTCAACGATGAAATTTTGGAGACTGATTCATTGAAAAAGATTCCTTAATAAAAATATTTATTCGGATTGCTTCTTCATAACGGTATTAAATTGTACATAAAAACAATCCGTCTTAAATGTAAAAAACCAGCCCCTCATTCAGTTTTTGCACTGCCTTGAGACCACAAAGTTTTCTGACCCGGATAGCGCAGCCAGGTAAGTGGTCGAGTATATAGAAGTCAAGGAATTCAGTTTCTGAGAAAGAGCTGGTAAGAGATATCCTGCATCCATGCATGGAGTTGTGCGCGACGGCATCGAAGTCAATGAACTCTGCAGTATCCCGACAAAGAGTAGTACTATGGGATTATAGCTACTTACTGCTGCGACCTCGTGCAGCGGATAAAAATAGAACTTGATATGTACTGCCCTGACAGGAAACACCTGTTTTTTTGTTTGTCCTACGCATTGAATTATTAGATAGAAGGGCTTATTTCACAGAAGCCCGGTCTTTATCTAATACTTCTACTTGTTGGCCGGAGGAATAAAATACTCCTTACTCGGCCTTAATGCGTTTGATGGTTGTAGGACGCTCTTTTACCAGGATTCTGTGTCCGCAGTACGGGCACCTTATGCCTGTATACTCGTAATCGATTTCTACTTTCTGTTTACAGCGAGTGCACTTATAACCCATACAACCACGACCTTAAGATTTTACTTTGCCTCAGCAATGTTCTTCATCGTGCGCAACAGAGTCTGACCGACACTGGTGTAGGGAATATAGGTTCCGCCAGCGAAGGTGTGTCCGCACTTACTGCATTTCCAGATACCTGTTCCGATCCTCTTTACGGTCGGGCGGGCACATTTTGTACATACGTGCGGGGCTCGCATGCGTTCTTCCAGATCTGCGACAAGTTTTCTGTCCTTTCTTCCGTATCTGGGACCGAACCTGCCTGCTGATCTGGAAATTCTTCCTTTCTTAGTAAATTTTTTTGCCATCGTTATAACTCCTTAAAATGTAAACGTTTAGTCCGAAGTGGTTATAATTCAGAACCGGCTGGCTCACGGGTCAGGTCCCTGAGACCCAGGTTCTCCAATTCTGCTTACCACCTATTGCACATGCGCTTAGACCGTAATACTGGCATTTAATATTTATATTTAATTAATCCTGCCTGATTTATTCCTGCTTTACCAGCCCTTCCAGGTAAAGTTCCCTGAGTTCGGCTGCCTTTTCGCGTGCCATATCGATTGCTTCGAGCACCTCTGCTTCGGTGAAAGGAACAGAGCCCATTTTCTGCATGCCAGCAACAGATCCGTCCGAACTGGAGACGACTGTCAGTTTTGTATCACAAACCGCTTCTTCATCCAGTGAGGGATCTATCATCAGCTTTGAGCCGATCTTGGCAAGAGTTACGCCCACAGGTATCTCTTTCATTGAAAGGGGCACATTCTTGCCGATTCCCTGCTGTTCGTTCGGGACAATCGTGGTCATAAGGGCTGCAATGGCAGCAAGACAGGATGCATCAATAAGATTTCCGTCGTCATTAAGGATATGGACATCTATGAAGACGATCCAGACGGATTCTCCCACCGTTATGCAAAGCTTCTTTAAATCAATTGCGCCCGATTCCCGGATTCCTCTGTCTACAACCCTTGCCATTTCGATTGCGTCTTCTCTGGGCGGACCTGGCTCAAATTCAGGAGAAGCAATAGGGTTAAGCTCCAGATTGGTGATAATTACGCCTTCATCTTCCGAGTCTGGAAAAGGAGTACCTGTCTGAAGCTTCACTCCTACAAGGACCTGGGTGTTCCCGAGAGTCATCTTTGCCGAACCTTCGGCTTTGGAGATAACATTTGTTTCGAGCTTGATATCCCTGAAATCCTTAAATCCGCGCCCGTCCTGGCGCTTTCCTTTGATCATAAGATTATAAATATAATCCTTTTTAAGCGTAGCAATAACTTCACTCATTATTTTCACCTCTGCTTCCGGATTCAGAGGGGTCTTTTACTACCTTCCAGGGTCCTTCTGACTTTTTTTCTTCAGCTTCTACTTCTTCTTCAGCTTCTGCTTCTACTTCTTCTTCTTCTTCTGCTTCTACTTCTTCTTCAGCTTCTACTTCTTCTTCAGCAGAAAGCTCTTTCTCGGATTCGGCTTCGGACTCAATCTCCAGTTCGGATTCAAAAACTTCTTCTGAGGCAATTTCTTCAATCCCACTTTCCTCTTCAAGCTGGGTTTCTTCTTCAATAAATTCCTCAGGCTCACATTTCATTTTTTCTTCCCCGGAAACAGTTTCTTCGGCCTCGAGCTCTTCAAACTTTTCAGGTTCGGAAACTTCCTCAAAAGAAGCCTCAAAAGAAGCTTCAAACTCAGCTTCTTCTTCAAAAGCCTCTTCTTCAGCTTCTTCTTCGATTTCAGCCTCAACTACTTCTTCTAAAGCCTCTTCATCTACTCTGGTCTCGGCCTCTTCAATTATTTCTTCTAACTCCTCGAACTCAGGAATCTCTTCAGCACTACAGACCTCAGCTGCAGCGGTTTCTTCGGATATCTCCTTTTTGAGCTCTTCGGCTTCCTCAATAGCCTCTTCTACAACTGCTGCCTCTGAAGCATATTCAAGGGAGGCTTCTTCTTCTACGACTTTATTCTCAGTCTCTGCAGTATCTGCGGCCTCTTCTGCTGTCTCGTCAACAGGGGTTTCAAACTTCTTTCTCAGGACTGTCTGCTGAATTTCGAGGATTTCCTTGCAGCCTTTCTTTACAAGTTCGAGACCTTTCTTGATTTCATCAGGAGTAAGGTGCCCATCCATTTGGAGCAGGGTAATTTCTCCATCCTGGGTCATTGCAACAGGAAAATCAGCCTCTCCATAGTTATCTTCTTCCTTGTTAAGATCAAGCACTATCTGCCCGTCAACTTTCCCGAAAGCACAGGAGGTAATGAGGCCCTTCATAGGAATTCCAGCATCTGCAAGAGCTACGCTTGAAGCATTGATTGCTGCCGTCCTTGTCCCTGCATCGGCCTGGAGTACTTCCACAAAAATATCAATTGCAGTTTTCGGGAAAAGCTCGGCCATAATTACCGGTTCGAAAGCTTCCCTGGAGACTTTTGAAATTTCTATGCTTCGCCTGCTGGGTCCGGGGCGGGCGCGGTCTTCCACCGAAAAAGAAGCCATATTGTATCTGTAGCGGATAACTGCAGTATCTGCGCGCTGTGTACGACGGGGATGGGCTTCCCTCGGACCAAATACGCCTACCAGGATTTTATTCCTACCCCATTCAAGATAACATGAACCATCGGCTCTGGAAAGTACGCCGATCTCAATTTTCATGGGCCTGATCTCGTCCGCTCGCCTCCCGTCCAGGCGCAGCCCATTATCAGTGATTAATTTTTCAGGTTTATCACTCATACTTTAATCTCCAAAAAACTCTAAAACAAATACTCTACAGAAGCTTCCCTAAACTCTCTCGGGATTCTACCGGAACTCAATTCTTAGGGTCCAGCAATACATCGATCTTCCTGTAGATCTCTTCGGGATGATCTTCTTCTGCTAATTTCACATCTTTCTTTTCACTTTTAAAAAACTTCACAGGTTTGGACTCTTTCTGTCTAATCCGCTCATTTTTCAAAAAGTTGTAGATTCGATCTGTCAATCCAGAACGCTGGGCCTCAAGCTCAATCTTCCGGAGAGCCTTACTCAAAAGCTCCACGTCTTCGTCTTTTCCATCGATCCATATTCTGCCGTTCTGGCCAACGAAAATGCTGCAGTTAGTTTCTTTCTTCAGCATCGAGATCATGGAACCGCCGTGTCCTATCACACGGGGAACTTTCACAGGCTCAACTTCAACAATCTGGCCTGTTTTAAGTTTATGGAAGTTCGAATCCCTCAGGGCAAGCTCGACTTTCATGGAGCTGTCTACATCTTTTACCCTGAGAATCACAGAATCACCTACATCCAATATTTCAGGCATCTCCTGAGATTCGACTCTTCTCGGATATTCGGATACATGGAACAGGCCGTCATAAGGAGAGGCAATGTCCATTATCCAGTTGGATGGCGTAACCACAATAACGATCCCGATTACCACGTCATTTACTGAGGGGACATAGGCTCCCGCGAGAGGGATCACTCCAACTTTATCCTCTTTGAGATTTTCAATACCGCAAAACGAAGAATAGATCTTGTCGTTCTTGACATAAGTCCCGTATCCGGCTTTTTTAGTATTTTCGGATAACAGGTCACCAGGGATCACTATTTTTTTATCCATCCAACATCCTCTTATAAAAGTTTAGTTTGTGCCTCTCCCTTTGTAAGATGATTTATAAGAGCGTAAAAATCAGTCTGGACTCCTGCCGGAATCCTTACTACTGCAATCCAGGAGCCGTCGCGCTGCCATTCTTCTTTTGTAATGCTTCCGACCTTGGAAATGTCTCCGTATGCTTTGGGAGCGTACTCCGGAGGGATTTTCACAGCAATACTTATTTCTTCAAAGCGTATGGGTATAAGCGGGCGAATGGCTTTCATTGTGATATTTACCAGCTGATCCACGCTTTTTAAAGGATCTATATGCACCTTTGCCTCTTCCATCGCCTTTTCTATCCGTGCTGGAGGATGCGGTGCTCTTGTCTGGGGATTTATTGCATTTCTGGAAATGGTATAGATAACTTGTTTCTTTTTTTCTTCAAGCATGCGTTTTCTCTGTTCAGCAGTGAGCTGAAGCTCACCGCTTTTCAGAATCGCGGCAGCAATTTCAAAGGGGTCCGTCGTCCCAAATGAAGTGATAATATCAGATTCTGCTGCTCGGTCCCCTTTGTTTGCATCTTCGAAGATAGTTTCAACTGCCAAGATATCTTCCAGTTTTACTTCCTCTCCTCGCTTGTAGGCCAGAGCCCCTTCGGGCTCGACCAGGACTTCGAAATGCTTGCTGCCTCTTTTGAGCCGTGCAGTCACTGCCTCATCCAGGGACACCATTTTCGAATACCTTCTCCAAAATATAATTTTGAGAATCAGAAAATTCTCTGATTACTCATTTTCCAAATATTATATAAGTTTTATTCTTTATGTTCGGTTCCTCTGTGTTTCTCAAGGATCTGCCGAACATAACTCTCAACTTCTTCAGGAACTAATTTTCTGAACTTTTTATCCTTAAGGGACACGACACCCACCTCAAGGGTTGAAGCATCGAATTTGCCTTCAGCAGCTTTATAGAGTGCATCCATCCCGAGGAGAATAGCAGCATCAATGTTCATGTCTTCCCTATAGTCAGCCTCAAAAACCTCAACGACTGCGTTTCTACCTGCTCCGATAGCTGTTGCCTTGTATTCCAGGAGAGCGCCGCTAGGGTCAGTCTCAAAAAGCCTGGGCACACTATCGTCCACACCTGCAATAAGGAGTGCTGTCCCGTAGGGGCGAACTCCGCCGTACTGAGTGTAGGTCTGCTTATGGTCGCAGATCTTCTTGGAGATAACCTCCACACCTATAGGTTCGTCATAAGAAACCCTGTTGACCTGCGCTTCTACACGGGCTCTGTCAATAAGGGAGCGGGCGTCTGCCACAAGCCCTGAGGTTGCGGCTCCTATGTGGTCATCAATCTGGAATATCTTTTCAATCGATTCAGCTTCCACAAGCCTGCTTGTTATTCTCTTGTCAACCAGCAGCACTACCCCATCGACTGCTTTGATTCCCACGGCTGTTGTTCCCCTTTTGACCGCTTCACGGGCATACTCTACCTGAAAAAGTCTTCCGTCAGGGCTAAAAACCGTAATTGCCCTGTCATAACCCATCTGTGGTGCCATCTGCATATTCCGTATCTCCCTTAATTTTTATTATATTGTTTCCAATCTTCCCGGCCAACTACCGGTCTTTTTTCATTTAAGGATCTCTATCCGCAGAATCGTCAGCTAAATAACCGCCTTCCCAAAAAAGGCTTTGGTCAGTGAGCATGAACCTGTGCGGATATCCCGAAAATTCAGGAGCTTGAAGTCCCCGACCCAGCATTCAGGTAAGGAAAACGACTTTTGATTCCCTATAACGTATTTCTTCTTTATTAGGGTTTTTAAGCTTTTACTCGATACTTTCAATCCTGATACTCGATACTTTCAATCCTGAAAGCTTTTTTCGGACGAACCTGGCGGAAAATACCGCGGTTACAGGGAATTTAAAGGCACTTTTACCCTGTAAAGTACGTTTTCCAAGCATGATCTTGATTCACGCACTTGAGTGACCTTTTCAATAGTTTTTTAAGGTCCAGTTCCAATGTTAACTAAGTCCGTTAATAAAGTGTATTTACTCAGTTATAATGCTTGTGAAACTCAGGATTTTTTCCGGTACCAAAAGCCGGATTTTAACACTTGCATGGAAAATTTACCATCCACAGTTCCACTGTGTCCGGGTTTCGGGTCTGGCTTTCGATCAGGTCCGCAATCATCACATAGGTTCCAGAAATTCCGGAACAGAGATTTTACTGTCAATCAGTCCTGCCAATCAATATTATACTTTGTTACACTTCCCGCCAATCAATATTATACTTTGTTACACTAATATTCATTCATTATAGTATATATTAGACAGCTTCCTAACGGTTTCATGGCTGAAGATTTCAATGCAGGCATGAAGTAACGCCGGAAAAAGCTGCTTAAGTTAACTTTCTGAAAGTCTGCCTGCTCCAGATTCCTCAACGGTTCCGGATTTTTTCTCGATTTTGGGCTCAAAGACTCTATGGTTCTGGAGAAATTTTTCAGTGACCTTTTTAACAGTACCTGAAGTTCCGAGTATGTGCAGAGTTGCCCTTTTCCCGTTAATCCGGGTGAGAGCTGCCAGGGAGGCTCTTGTTTCTTTTACCTTAGTATGAGAACACTGAATAATACCCTTCCAGTCTTCAAACCCGAGCACCTTAATGTCACATTCACTGGCAGTGACATCCCCAAGTAGGGAAGAAGCAGAGGACATTATCTCCTTTACCACATCACTCCTGCTTGCAGATCCCTCGGAAATAAGCTCAAAAGCCAGGTAGCGTTTTTTCGCACGAAGCGAAGGAAGCAGGCGTTTCAAAAGTAGTCTCCCTCCTCAAGCACTTCCACGCCTTCCCTGATATAGCCAGGGCCAGGGCGGTTCTTTGCAAGGATTATTTCAGGAATTGTACTCATAGCCTCAAGGGCTTCATCTTCTTCAAGCCCGCAGATTTCAGCCAGAGCAAGTGTTTCCATCGGAGAGCGAAGGTCAAAACAGGACATCGCATCGCTTGAAAGGACAAGGGAAACATCGTATTTCCGGGCAAGGTCAAGGTTTGCCCTGAGATCCGATAACAGACGGGTACGTCTTGAACCCCTTGAGTGAACTATAGGCCTCAATGTCAAGCCGATTGCAACTCCGTTTTCAGCTGCCGCTTTTGCCAGCACCTGGTTTAACCCGCTGCTCCTGTCAAAAGCCGGATGGTTCAGGATATCTACCCTGGGATTTTCCAGCGCAGCCCTGTTGACAGTTTCGGAGCCTCCGTGCACTATCAGGACATCTACTGACTGTCTGAATTTTCCGATCAGTCCTTGAAGTTTCGAGGGATTTTCTTCTACAAGCTCAATTCCCCTGTAAATTTCAAATCCGTCGGTTGAGCTAAGTACAGATTTTGATTGAGGAAGTTTATCCGAATGGTTTGCAAGCGCAATCCCTCTGTACCCGAAATGCCGGGCAAGAGCTGCCAGTTCCTCGACAGTATTCTCTCCATCAGGAATTGCATGAACGCAAAAATCGTAAAATTTCGGTTTACCCAAACAACTCCTCCACTATGGCCCCGGCTTTTTCCCGGTTCTTCGGATAGGTTTCGATCTTGACTTTCGCAGTGATCGCATCCGAGGAATCAGTCAACTTCACCTGCTGCAGGTATGCAGCCTGCTTGTCAAAGCGGAGATGGAAGACCTGATCGTCGTCCAGCCTCTCAGACATTTCTTCCCTGAGCCATGCTACGTCTTCTTCCGAAAATTTTTCCCGGACAAAGTGAGCAAAACCTAGACAGTCTGCCTTCTTTTTAAGCTGTACGCTCAGGATGGTAATGGGATTTCCATGGTGCCCTTCAGCCTGAAGCTCTTCAATTAACTTATTCCCTTCTCGAACGCCGGCACCGGATAAAAAAAAGTCCAGAGCCTCCCGGACTCTGGATACGTCTTCGGTTGCGTGGGCGAGCACACGCAGCGTTACGTGATGAATCACTTGCCTCGACTCTGATGTGCACGGATGCTCGGCCTGGTTTTCTCAGTACCCTTACCGCGTGTAGACATGCCTCTGCCCTTCCGGCCGGCACTGGTCTTGCCTCTTGTGGCTCTGCCCCTGATAGACGGGTCGCAGACCCAATTCAGGTTCTTGTCGCTCTTTATTACGGGGTGGTGCGGGTCTACAAGAATAACTTCAAACCACTTGTTCTTCCCATCCTCACCTACCCAGTAGGAGTTCAAAACCTCAAGGTTCGGGTATTTGCGGTCTGCACGGGCCTCGGCGATTCTCTGAATTCTCATGCCGCCTGTGATCTTATTCTTTCCCAATTTCTGGGTTCTTCTTCCACGGTTGGGCCTTATTTTACCAAGTCCTCCGCGGCGTACCTTTACCCTGGCAACAACAATGCCCTGCTTGGCTTTGTATCCAAGGGAGCGCGCTCTGTCGATTCTTGTGGGCCTTTCAATTCTGGTCACGGACCCCTGCTTTCTCCAGACCTGCATGCGCTCCCAGCGGAGCTCGTTTACGTAAGTCTCATCAGGGTTTTTCCATGCATCGCGTATGTATCCGTAAAAAGATTTTACCAATTTAAACACCAGGTTTCACTTATGTTTCACGGTTCAGCCCTGCCAGCAGGACCACATTCCAACGGGACCTAATCCCGAAAATGAAACATGCGATACAACTGAATCATCTGATTTAAAGCTTTGCCCTTGCACAGGCCCTCTGAGAGCAAAGAATCAGCAAAAAAGGACAAAGAATTCGCAAAAAAGAGAAAAGGGAATCAAATCACAAATATCATTTAATTGTACTCAACAACTCATCCAGAGTAGTATTTTCATAAGTAGTATTTTCATAAGGTGTTGCAGCTTTCCCATCATCAGTTAGTAGGAACTTACCCTAGAAACCGACTTTCTGCAGATGTCCTCAAAAAAACAACATTTTTTCCTGCTACCGGTGTTGGGGACAAAAATACTCAAAAATCTCCGATTATGATCTCAACTGAAGCTTTGGGAAATGGGGTTGAAAGTTTTCATTGAGGCAAAAAGGTCGAAAATTGTAGGACATTTCAAAAATATTTATTTGAATGCGAAGTGCAGTTACCCAAAAAACGATAGCAGCAAAAATTGTGAAAATTGTAAGGACATCTGCGGAATGTAGGAAATTGTGTATCTGTTTTGGAATCGCAGTACTAGTACCTTGACAATTTAATTATGAAACATAATATTTGGTCATCTTCTCATCAGCAATCTTCTTTGTGAACTTCCAGTTTATTTTCTTTTTATTTTCATTTCTTCTCTTGGTCCAAGCAGCCACT
>Ga0209639_1002624_pt1 | contig 13575 bp, 13 predicted proteins | sample EPASupsiteHSE605_FD_187268 | JGI IMG/M metagenome (GOLD analysis project Ga0209639, IMG submission 187268) | Bioremediated contaminated groundwater from EPA Superfund site, New Mexico - Sample HSE6-05 (SPAdes) (version 2) | ecosystem: Environmental > Aquatic > Deep subsurface > Groundwater >...
ACATCTTCCTTATACACCAAAACGCTTTTATTATCCCTTACACAGCTATAAATCTTATCGCTTATCATACTTATTAGTATGATTTTATGTTGTTTTTATAATTTTTTCCCTTATTATAGAACTGGGGGAGAGAGCAAGCCGTAACACGGTCGGTAGAGTTTCCATCCTTCCCACCACCTTCAAGGTGTCGCGCCTGCATCAAGCCTCTAAACTCTATATTTTACCGCAGCTGCAAAAAAGCCCCAAAAAATTTTTCGCCGCAATTTTCATGAGTACTGAACCTGCTTCAGCCCTGGACATACTTCAGCATCATACTTGATCCCTCTCCCCCGTTCCGTTAAAGGTTGGGGCGGGGGCCAACAGGCCTTAAACCATTTCTAACCTTACCCCCTCTTCCCTTGTTTTTTTCGTCGCCGCGAGCGGAGCGAGCGCGTTAATTTTTTTAAAAAAAACTCGGCGTCAACTTCCTAAGAAACCGCAAGCCTGCGAAACCCCGCCAGCCACCTAAGAACCATAAGCCTGCGAAACCCCGCCAGCCACCTAAGAACCATAAGCCTGCGAAACCCCGCCAGTTTCCTAAGAAGCGTAAGCCTTTCCAAAAACCATCCGTTGAACCGGCAAAAATAAACCGCCTGGAGAAGTCTGGTAGAAGCTTTGAGATCAATATTGCTATTGTAACAGGTGCTTCCATAACAATATCAAAAGCCGCCGGGCGGAGTCCTCATGCCAGCTCTTGTCTATGGAATAAATCCGGATTGCGCTCGTGGACGGCATCCTGTGAGCGAAGCGAACGGTAGGAATCCTCGATAGGGTCCTCACACTTGCCATTCTCCGCAGGTTATCGGCGGTTGGCGGGGCTGGTGCGGGTGTTAACATTAAACACTAATAACCCGTGGAACTTGTATTCGACTTCGTTAAACTGCTATATATAGCGAAATCTTCGATAGCGTTCGTGGACGGCTCCAAAAAATCGGCTAGCGGCCAGCTTGGGTGCCTTGATAGCGTTCGTGGACGGCATCCTGTGAGCGAAGCGAACGGTAGGTTTCCTCGATAGAGTTCTGGGCCTGGCCGCCCGATTTTTTGGTTAGGCTCCTCGATAGCGTTCGTACTCGTATAATTTCGCTATATATCAGTTTGACGAGGTCTTAATACATGACCAGCAGCCAGAGTGCTGTAACAGGCGTAAATCTTTGGATAGCGGTCGTGGACGGCATCCTGCGAAGCGGTAGGTTCCTCGATAGGGTCCTGACAGTTCTATGATCTGATACCAGAAAGCCCGCCGGACGGACCCCTCATGCCAGCTCTTGTCTTACGCAATAAATCAGGATAGTGCTCGTGGACGGCATCCTGCGAAGCGGTAGGTTTCCTCGATAGGCTCCTTAATATAGCCCCACAGGAATATTTGGATAGCGCTCGTGGTTAGGCTCCTCGAAGGGATGGCACCTCGATAGGGTCCTGACAGTTCTATGATCTGAATACAAAAAGCGGCCGGGCGGATTCCTCATGCCAGCTCCCCAAAATAAATCAGGATAGCGCTCGTGGACGGCATCCTGTGAGCGAAGCGAACGGTAGGTTTCCTCGATAGGCTCCTCTATTTATTTAGTAACACCCAACGAGAACAAAGACAACCAACAGCCATCTAACGTGCTACAATAGCAATATCGATACCAAAGATTCAACCAACCTTCTCCAGGCGGTTCATTTTGCCGGTTCAACTAACCACCCATTTTAATATCACATCTCTTTTAACAAAAAAACAAGCACATTAAACAGTTAAAACATTAAAACGCAACAATACTGAATCACAACAGCATTAAACCGCTACAACATCACTGCCAACTTGTTGGTGTGCCTCTCCAGGAAGAGTTGGATGGGGAGATATCTTCGCCGCTCAAGAAAGACCAGAATAAGCTTTAAAACTGTTTAAAACCCCTTAGAAAGCTTTAATAACGTGATATTAAGAGTTTTTAAGAAAAATAACAATAGGATTAACCTCGGTTAATTGAACTTCATCATATTGCGGTTTAACGAAGCCAATGTCTATCTTAAAAAAATTAAAAATGCCTAAAAAATCGTTTTAGATTAAAAAAACAGATATTAACTAACAAAGAATATTTCAAATCATATTATTTAAATGAACAAATTTTAGTTGAAACAAGTTTGTGTTAAAAATTCTAAAATTTAGTCATCTTGTTATAAATATAACAAAATAATATAATAATAGGAATGGGGTGATATTTGTGACAGATATTTTTAGAAGAGTTTATTTTTATAGAGGATTTTTCGAGAAGGATAGCAGTGAATCTGACTTAGAATCAATTTTTAATCATGTTAATTCACTTCCATTTACTAATGACGGACGTTATTTAAAATTAGATGGGGGTAATTTAAGGTCAATGTATGTTGAACATTCTGAATTACCCTTTAAAGGAATATTAGGCACTGTAAGAAAAGCAGGACTGCCTTTATTAGAAGAAATGGGGAGTACTTCACCATTAGATATACCTGATACTGCAGGTTTATATGAACCAATGCACTTTATGATCTTTCCAAGAAATGTAATTGGGTTTGAATACAATTTTTATGGCCCGCGAATCAATGGTTTAAAAGAATATTTGCCCAAAAAAGCCCCAAATTTAATTGACAAAGTTGAGTTAACCCCATTAATGAGAACAGATATTCAAGAACTAATTTCCAAAATGGGTGAAATAAAATTGTTCAGAATCGGAATTCATAGGAATATGGGAGATCACTTAAGAATTATTAATGACAACGTCCATGATGCATTTAAAAAACTGAAAGAAAATGATTTTTCCGAAGTAATTGAAATTTCACTTAGACCAGAAAAATATTCAAGAAAAAGCATACGAATCCCATTTATCGATAGATTACCTCAGTTTTTATCTGAAGCAAAAGATGATGTTGATACTGCCATTATAAGAGCTGAAAATACGAGTAATGAGAATAAAGTGGATACATTTGATTTATTACAACAATATTTACTCACCACAAAAAGCGTTAGTAAAATTGATGATAGTCACAGGTCTGTCAATTCAGAATCAATGTTTACCGCAATTTCCGATGCTTACGACGAATTGAAAGGAGAAATAGACAGAATAATTGATGAAGATAATGAGGAATAAAATGGGTAAAAATAAAACCAGTGCCAAAGGAACTAGTCTAGTTTTATTTTACAGAAGACATTTTATGGATGTTGAGTTAATAATAGTGATAATTATTGCCATTTTAGTTCTTTATTTATTACCTTCAGTTTTAGCACCAGTTACTATTGATCAGTGGATTGTTTCTATTAAAACAAATTTATATCCTGTTATTGCAACAATAAGTGGAGCATTATTAGGGTTTGTCATAACTGGAGTTTCTGTTATTATAGCTTTTTCAGAATCTAAGAAGTTAAGACTTTTAAAAAAAGCTAAAAACACGTCTAAAAGTTTATTCCATGTTTATTTTAGAACAATATATTACTTAGCTGCAACAACTATAATTTCTATTTTAGGGATTATTATTAGTCAACATAGCGCAATATGGTTCTATTTATTAGTAATACTCTCATTTATGTCTTTACAAGGGCTTTATAGATGTGTATGGATTCTAGAGAACCTTGTACAAATAATACATAAAACAGATTAAAATCAATTCATTAAATCTATTTTTAAGATTAAACCAATTTAATGTTGGTCTAAGCCATTGAAGTAAGGAAACATTTAATATATACTATTTCCATAGATGGTTACTAAAAGTAAAGAAAAAACTAGCGACAAAAGAGAGTGAACCCTGGGGTTGGGCCACTCATGTAATCTAGACTATTGTAGCTATTGCTATATATATTTTCGCTATAATCAGTAGTTTAGATCCAAAATGCTATTTTTTTCTATCTCAAGGGTGGCTACTGCTACCCCCTAACCCCCCACAAGTAACATGGAACTTGAAAAACATTGGGAAAATTGTCATGAAAAACAGGTTTTAAAGCCGTTTTTTATTAACAATGTTCATAAAACGTTTCAAAAGCTATATTAAAGCTTAAAATCGTTTTTTTAACCTTCTTCTAGTTCCAGAGAGCTCTATATATATATATATATATATATATAAATAAATAAATAATAATTATATATATATAAAGTAATATTATTAATAGGGGAAAAGTCCTTTTTCTCAGAGAAAAGTCCTTTTTCTCATGGAAAAGTCCATTTTCCGTGACCCCCTTCAATGGATAGGATAGGATAAAATGACCAAAAAACAGATCAAACCTGCGGTGGATGAAGCCCTCTATGATGAATTTAAGAAGGATGTGCGGCGTGTTTATGGAAAAGTCCATGGAAACATGAGTAAAGCGATTGAAGATGCTATAACTGTCTATATGCGTGTTGGTCTGGACCCGGATTACCATCCTCCCACCACTCCTGATGATACATCTGGTCCAGAGGGGGGTAGCAGCAGTCACCCCAAAAATCAGGATCAAATTAACGAATTTTGCAAAGATTTCAAAGAACGTTTTTATGGTTATAACAGGGTTCATACTCAAGAATTAACTAATTTTATAATGAGTGAAACAAGTGCCAGGTCTGAAACAACCATTAAAAAATGGAGAAATCGTTTAAGGAACGAAAAGCTTATTTATTATACTACTGATGGTTGGTGGAGTATAAAAGCAGTTGATGATCAACAATATCAAACTACTTTTTCACCGCTAGATGAGATTTACAGTCATTTGACTCTCGGTCAAAGAGTTTCTTTTAAGGTTATTCAGGATCTGACCCATGGAAGTGATAAAGCAACTAAATCTGTTATTGCTGACCTGGAACATGCCGGTAAACTCAAATTTTTAGGCCCAGGCTTCTGGAGAGTAACAGCTCCTGGAGATAACCTGGATAGTTTTGATAGTTCTGTTTCTTCAGATGATGATTATTAAAAAAAGGATAGAATAGGGGCGACCAAACCCCTATATTATTCTTTTAGTTTTATCCTTATATATCTTTTTTAAAAAATTGAATAACTGCTTTTAAGATTTTTTTACCACTTCGGTGGGGGTAGCTGTTAATTTAACATGTTCAACCCCTTTAAGCCTCATGATTTTTTCATTGAGGCCACGTATGTATTTAACATCTCCTTTTATCACAATTACTTCCATGATACGGTTTTCTTTCATGTTAAAATTCATTGAAGCGTTAATATATTCATCGAAACTTTGCTTGACATTATTTAGATCCTCTAATACACCTCCATACTGAGGATTATAAACAAGAGTCATTGTACCCATATATTCTCCTTCCATCTCATTCATCCAGTTATAACGGACAATGTAATCTTTTAAGGCATCTCTAATACCTTTTGATCTTGAATTATACCCTCTATCATTAGTGACATCATCAAATTCTTTGAGTAAATCTCGAGGCAGTGACATGCTAATTCTCATCATAGTGTTTCCTCCGGTACTATTTTTGATATTGGTTTTATTTTAGTGGCATATAAATAATAAACTATATGAATATCTTAAAAAATCATCAAAAATTTTGTTTTCAGTGGATATTATAAATTTACGTAATATTCTAATATCTCCTAATACCCACTAATTTTTTATAATATTTTCACGTAAATCCCTAATATTTACATTAAAAAACATAATATTTTTACGTAGATATCTAATATAATATTAAAGGTGATAAAATTGGCTAAATATCGAACCCAAGTCAAATGTTACCAGAGAAAAAAAAGTAAACAATACCTGATAACTTTAAAGGGGCAGCATGGTTTTGAAAATGATGAACCTGTAACCATCATATCACAGTCCGAATTTACCGAATTAGAGAATATTAGTATTTCACGTAAAAATCAAATATCAGATTTAGAGTCGCAGTTGAACAAACTGGAACAGGATAAAAACCAAGAAGTTACGGTACTAAATGATCAACTTACCCTGTATAAAACAAAGACCCAAAGCCTGGAAAACGAAGTTACAGAATTTAAAGAAAGTGCCACGGAATCTGAAGCAAAGGTCAAGACCCTGGAGCAAGAATTATCAACTGCTAGGGTCAGAATAAAGGAACTTGAACTCATGGAAGAAAAAGCTTCCAAATTTGACGAGTTCCAGGATGAACATAATCGTTTAAGAAATAAACATGACCACCTTCAGGAACGGTTGAGAATTGCACTTGAAGAAATTAACCAGCAGCAGAAGGTTATAAGTGATTTAAGCAACAGAGGATTTATTGACTATTTAACCGGAAGATTACCAACAAGCTACAAACAGCTAAATGAAGTTGAAAATAAAGAATAAAGAATTATAAATAACTTTCATATTTAATATTTAATAATTAGTTTACCGTTAAAACGGCCTAGTTTACTGGGATTAAAAGAGGCAAAAAATGGCTAAAGGTGGCAAAAGGAAGGATTCTGAGTTTCAATCATACGTATACATTAAAAATGAGCTTAAAGATTTGGGGTGGAACGTCAAAAATCCTGAAAGAGATAGAGAAGGGCAATTGTATACACAAAATGAATGTCTTCACAACCCTGATATCAAATCAATGCTCAACAGAGACAGGCCGGAATATGTTATTAAACTTAAAGAAGATTCATATTGGGTTTTAGAGGCTAAAGCTGAACATAAAGAAATTGGTTTAGCATATAAAGAAGCTGTTACTTACGGCAAAAAGATTAACCAAAGTAAAATCATTAAAGCTAAAATTGTCTCTGGTGTTGCAGGTAATGATGAAGATACTTATCTCATCAAAAGTGGATATTGGAATGCAGAAACCAATGAATTTGATTTAATAAGATATAATGATAAAGAAATTACTGGTTTAATATCTCCAGACAATGCAAAAACACTATTATCCGCTGATTCACCTATTTTAAAGGATTACGAGATTTTTGAAGAAGATTTATCTAAAATTGCAGATGAAATAAATCAAATTTTTTATGATGCATCTGTTGATAAGGATAAAAGAGCTCCTATTATTGCTTCAATTTTATTATCCTTAATGGGAGAAACCGAACCACAATATAATGCAAGCCCTAACATCTTTGTTAATGATATTAACAAGCGTGCCGAAGAAATTTTACAAAAAAATGACAAAGGGGAATATTATAAACATGTTATCATTCAATTACCAGAAGGTAAAGATGCTCAATTAAAATTTAAAGAAGCTTTGGTTAAAGTCTTTTTTAAACTAAAACATGGAAACATGATATCCGCAATGAATTCTGGGACAGATATATTGGGTAAATTTTATGAAGGGTTCTTAAAGTATGGTAACGGAGCCAAAGATTTAGGAATTGTTTTTACTCCAAGACACATAACAAAATTTTCTGCTGAAGTCCTTAATTTAACACATAAGGATATAGTTTATGACCCTACTTGTGGAACTGGTGGTTTTTTAGTATCTGCTTTTAACTGTGTCAAATATAAATCATCCAAAGATCAACTAGACAGATTTAGGCTGAACAAGATATTTGGTATTGAACAAAAGCCAGTAATTACTGCTCTAGCAATTGTTAACATGATCTTTAGAGGTGATGGTAAAAATAATATTATAAATGACGATTGTCTTCCTAGGGGACTAATTCCAAAAATTAGGGATGGTGTTCCCAGTGCTAAGTTTGTATCTAAAGATGAAGCAAGAAAAAATAAAACAAAACCCGTAACAAAGGTTTTAATGAATCCCCCATTTGCACAAAAAGAAAAAGAATACGAATTTGTGCAACATGCTTTAGAACAAATGGAAGATGGAGGTTTATTGTTTGCAGTTTTACCTATCTCCATAATGATTAAACAAGGCCAACAAAAACAATGGAGAAAATCTTTGGTTAAAAATAACACTCTATTGTCTGTTATTACATTTCCCCCAGATCTTTTTTACCCCGTTAATCAATTAACCCTTGGAATATTTGTAAAAAAAGGAATTCCGCAGCCCAAAGATCAAAAAGTGTTATGGATCAGGGCAATACATGATGGATTTACTATTAAAAAAAGCAAACGCATTCCTAACCCTAAAATAGAAGATGACTTTGTGAAAATAAAAAATTTAGTTACAAATTTTTTAAACAATCCCTCAACTGCAGTCACAAATATTCCACAATTCCAAAAATCAAGTGTTATTGATTTCAAAGATTCTTCCTTTGAATTAGTTCCAGAAGCATATATAGATCAAAGAATTCCTTCTTCTGATGAAATAGAAAAAGGTATGGAAGAATTAATAAGAGAATCTGTTGCTTATATGATACGTTCGGGAAAGGAGCCAGATAATGATAGTTGATGATTTATTTTTTGTTCTTAGTGGTAAAGGAGGATATAGAGAGAATCTAAACCGTGGAAAAACTCCCTTAGTATCAGCTACAAACAAAAATAATGGCATCCTTGCTTTTGTTGATATAGATCCTACTTTTACAGCTCCTTCAATAACCGTTGAAAGAGTAACAGGACAGGCATTTGTCCAGGTTGATGATTTTGTAACTGTTCCCGACGATATTTCAGTATTAGTACCAAAGGAGCCAATGCCACTAAAGAAATTGTTTTATGTTGCGTCTCAAATAAATTCAGTCAAATGGAAATTTAGTTATGGAAGAAAATTAACTCAAACAAGACTAAAAAACATAAAATTAGACTTATCTAATTTCAAAGAGGGAACTATCGATTTATTAGAGCGGTTGCCTCAAAAAATAGCACGATCACAGATTAAAAACTCAAAAAATTATAAAGAGTTTAATATAACTGCATTATTTGAAATTGAGCGAGGCGATTTTCACGCTTTGGATAAGCTAAATGAAGGAGAATTACCTACTATATCTAGAATAACCTATGATAATGGAGTTGCAGGGCATTATGAAAAACCAAATGATGCAGAAATTTACCCTGCAGGAACTATCACTGTTTCAACTCTGGAAAGTGATGCTTTTGTTCAATTGGAAAACTTTATTGCTACAGATAATGTTTTAATATTAAAACCAAAAAGGGATTTTAAATTAACGACTTTATTTTTTGTGCAGTTTATGATTAACTCTCAAAAATGGCGTTTTTCATATGGTAGAGAAAGTTATAAGACTCTATTTTCTAAAGTGAATATACCTTTGCCAGTTAAAATAATAAAAGGTAAAAATAAAGTGGTATCTGAAATAGACGAGGATTTCATAGAGAAACTAGTTAAAAACTGTTATGGGTACGAATTAATAGAAGAAAAGATTGAATCAGATTTAGTAAATTTATTCTCTGAACTTCATCATATTGAGGCATGATAAATGATCCAAAAATCAAATAAAAAATCTGTTTTTTTGAATTAATTAAATAAAAAAAGTTTAAATAAGTTTTTTCTGTAGCTCGTTGCTTATAATTTCCCCTAAATCTTTTCCTTTTAAGCACGCAGTGTTATAATCTAATGTAAACATTTTATCGTACTCTTTCAGGTCCTTGAGTTGGACAAAAAGAAAGTTTAACCTTCTACCAATGAAAAAAACAGCTATGAAAGGTAAGGCATTAAATTTATAGGCAAAATTTTTTAAAGTCCATATCTGTCTTTTATAGATTTTTATATTTGTTGTCTGGCTTGATTTAACTTCAAAAACAAAAACACTTTCCCCATCCCCAGCGATTACGTCCGGAAGACTTACACCAGAACTTTGAAGCCTTGCAGCCATATAACCTCTTTTTCTAAGGGCATTTACTAAGTTTCGTTCATGTTCTATACCTGCTGCCTTTATATCTTCTATTTTTGCTGACATTTCATCACTTCACCGATCAAAACTTATATATAATAATCTTTTTTTATATTATAGTATTAAAGTATTAATAATATTGAGGTGTAGACTTTGAAGAAAATCAAATTTGGAAAATTGAAAGGAAAAAAAGTCGAAGCACTCATTGGTCTTGTTTTTTTTGTCGGCCTTGTTGCTGTTGGTGCAGCTGTGTTTACAGGTGGTAGTGTCAGTGAAGTCCCACAACTCCTTGACACCGTACCTGTATCGCCATCAGATCTGCCCTCGGATGTGGCTCCTGTTGGCGCTGACCCTGGTCCTCAAGATGATTCTGGAGTTTCAGGATCAGGATCTGGATCTGCTTTCATAGTTAAAAAATATTACTCAAGTGACTATCCCACCAAAACCACTGAGAGTGTTCAAGCTGCTACAGAAACTGAAATCCATGATCAGCCCTCCACTGATGTACCTTCTGACGATGAAGACCAGTTCAGTGACCCAGATGAAGAATACGTCGACCCTGGAGATATCGAAGAAGTTAACGACACTGACATATCAGACGAAGAACCTATCCCAGACGATGATGAGATTGTGGATGACGATGATAGTCAAGACGATGACGAAACCGGCGGTGATGACGTAATAGAAGAACCTGGCGAAGAAGATATTGACCCCGGAGATGTTGAACCAGTGGATGATGATGAAGAAATCCCCGACGACTTACCAAGCGGTGAAGACTTAGACGACTGGTTAAATTCGTGATCACACTCATTTAGTCTCGAGAGGAGGTGAGAAAATAAAAAGACCTAAAATGTTAAGGGTGTTTGTTTGCTTAATTGTTGCTACTATGGCTGTTGGATGTGCTGCTGCTGCTTCGGCTGCCGAATACAATGACACGTATATTAAAGGTGGAAAAATTGTATCAAACGACACAGGCATCCAATACCAGATCACGAAAAGTGATAACACTACGTCCGTAAAGTGGAACAGATCAATAACAACTAGTGGAGCAGTAGGAGTCCAGAGATACACTGTATTAGCACAGGATAACCGTTCAAGTGACTACAGATTAGCAGCGATAAATAAATACACTGGAAATAACCGCTGGAGCATGAAACTGGACCAGGCATATAATAGGCTACAATTCATGGGAGGTAAATACGCTGTCCTGATGAATGGTAATAAATTCATCCAATTAAACCTGTACACCCACAGAATTGTAACCGGTAAAACATTTGCTGCAACAGCTGATAAAGTTTGCCTGATCAAGTCTAAAAAGAACGGTAACTACTACGTAATGGTTACTACTGGCGAAACAGTGAAATTCTACAAGCTCAACTACACTTAAAACGTTCTACTTAATTTTTTTTTTAAATCAAGGGTTTTATGTATAGTAAAGGAGGTATTTATGTGAATATCGTGTATTTTCTTTTGATTGTATCAGGAGCGATTCAAATAACGGCAAAGGTGTATGGCTTATGAGAAAAGTTTTATTTTTTTCCCTATTACTTGTTTTTTTAATGATAGTTTTGCCTGTGGTTTCAGCTACTGGCGATGAGTATTCACCTGATTTAAAAGTTTCCCGTACTACCCTAACTAGCGGCACAGTTACAGTAGCCAACACCGGAAGCAAGAACAGTCCTTTTACGGGCTTTGATGTTATGGTTTATTATAAAAAATTTGATGACACGACCTACAAGCAGACTTATCATGTAAACAAAAGTATTCGCCCAGGCTATTCCAGAACTATAAATAACACTTTTCAAGGTTCTAAGTCAATAAAAGAGGGAGTAATACGTGTAAATCCTTCTAAAAAGTTTAGAGAATCAAACTATGATAACAATGTCCGGTATTTTAAATTGATCACAGTCAATACCCCTACATATAACGCAACTGAGGAATCAATGTACGATGGAGGCTATTACTGGGGATATTATACTAATAGTTGGGATTATGGTTATGCCTGGAAGCAGGGATCATCAACTGTATGTTCTAACGGCAATTACTCCCCCTTACTTTCCACTAATCCCCTGGCGACCAGTTATCAAAGGTGGTCTGGTAGATACTGGTATACAGTAAATCAGCCTTTATATGTGAATGCCGTGACTATCTATGTTCCATGGACAAAACAAAAAAGAATTAACTATGCTTATGTTTCAGGTGTCGCGAATAATCCAAATATTCGTGTATTCGTAGATTGTGGGTATGCTAAATTTTTAACCTACAACCCTTCAAAGAATGCCTGGGAAGCATATATCAAATACGGAAGCGATAAACTGCGTGATGCTATGCGAATAAGGATCTATAGTATAAATACTGGTCAAGCTGGAACTGATGACATTTTAGCTGCTGTTGCAAACGTTAAAGTCCATGTGGCTTATATGAAAAATTCCTGGAGCTGGTTGTATGACTAATTTTTTTCGGACCTGGTCCAGATTACAGCTGGTGTTCAAATATCATAAATGAATATAACCGCTTGTAATCAGGAAAGCCCCTATTTTCTCTTTTCTTAACCCATGTTATAATTTCAATAAGTGCATTTTCTTGTTTATGAAACCGTACAACATCATAAACTTTTAAATAACTATTATCCATTGTCAGGCCCCAGTGATCTCGATCTTACTTTCGTTTTGACCTGTTTTAATCGTCATGTTCTTGTTTACCGTGTCCGAATCAACCTGTAACTGTACATTAATATTAGTCTTTGCAGCAGATTGATTCGTGGCATTAGTATTGTTACTTGTTCCTGTCTGGCTTGCTGCTGTAGTGTCAATTATTGAAAATACTTGATAGCTCATTAAGATCCCACAGACCATGAGGATACATAAAAACGAAAATAATGCTTTTTCTTTGTTTGTGCCTGTTTTGATCCGGTTTTTCTCGCGCATGCAAACAAACTTAGTTTGCTTCACTGGATACAACAACCTGACTCCATGGTAAGTCAGCAGATCCAGGACCAGGTGCGAAAAATATGCAGCTGCAATAACTATGAAAACATGGTTTACTATGCACAGACCCACCAGGACCAGGAAGATCCAGATGTTATGAGTTTCTCGCTTGTGTTTTTCCATGAAAATATAATCAATCAGATCCGGGATCACAGCTGTTGCACCTGCTAAAAAAATATAGAATGCCGTGGCTGGAATATTCAATATATACAATATCACCAGGGTAAACAGAATACTACCCACTATATGTGTGTAACTTCTCATTTTTACCCCCTTCCGATATAGATGAAAGTCCTAAAGATTAACAGGCCGAACCATATTGTAGCCAGGACCGTGAAAGCCATCAATCCCATGTTGGCGGTCGCTATTTTCATATACAAAAAAATACACAATGCACTGAGAATGGCAAAAATAGAATATTTGATATCTATTTCTTCATGGGTTTCCTCCCGGATATGCTCAAACTGCCGGTAAAGTTCATAAGCCACCGATTTAAACGACTTATAGTAACTGGCTACTATAATTATACTGTCCAGGCTATTCAAAAAACCCCAGGTCTCGGCTCCCAGCTGCGTCATCTTTTCAAAATGATTAAACATAATCACCACCTTTTTATTTTTTGTTTTCGCCTCCAGGAGCTCCTTCAGTTCTTCGATCGTTTTTCTTCGCAGTCTGTCTTTATTTTCAATGCCCAGCCGCGTACATATATCAATAAGTTTCTGCTTTGGCGGTACAGGGTGCTGAACATATACCGTTGTCCATCGATTAGATAGGTCCGGTAAAAACTTATGAACATCTTCCTTATACACCAAAACGCTTTTATTATCCCTTACACAGCTATAAATCTTATCGCTTATCATACTTATTAGTATGATTTTATGTTGTTTTTATAATTTTTTCCCTTATTATAGAACTGGGG
>Ga0209639_1002625_pt1 | contig 13574 bp, 10 predicted proteins | sample EPASupsiteHSE605_FD_187268 | JGI IMG/M metagenome (GOLD analysis project Ga0209639, IMG submission 187268) | Bioremediated contaminated groundwater from EPA Superfund site, New Mexico - Sample HSE6-05 (SPAdes) (version 2) | ecosystem: Environmental > Aquatic > Deep subsurface > Groundwater >...
GGAAGTTTGAGCTGCTCGATGAGTAACCTTCCACAATCCTAGGGAAGACCTCGATAAGGCTGAGACCGAGGTCGTTATGGACGTAGTTATTCAAAAGGATGTCTTCCTTACGTCCAGCGGCACACTGACCAGCATACGAGATATTCGGGTTATCGATACGACAATCAGTGACCTCTATGATCCGCCGCAAACTTAGGTAGCGCGATCAAAAGAATGGTGGCCGTGCACCGCCACTTCATAAAATGATCACTGAGTTTGATCAAATCGACGCTCAGGCATAAGCCGTTCTATATAGCCTGGATCGATAATTTATGTACAACATATTAATCTATTAATAGCCAATTAAACTAGATCGAGTAGGAGGCTCCTCATTAATTGAGTGCCTCCTACTCGATCCTACTGTAACGACTACCTACCCCGAGAACATCCATACCAATGAGCTGGGTCGGTTGCTCCACCCTAACTATGTAGCAAAGCATTTTAGCAGGCTGCTGAAAAATGCAAGCTCAGCGATAAGGATGTTTATTTTCTGTAAGCCCAACAAGGTAGTCAATACTGGTTTTATAAAACTGTGCGAGTTTAATCATGATATTTAGCGGAACATCACGCTCCCCTCGCTCATATTTGGAGTATAAAGATTGATCGCACATTAGGTATTCCGCAATTTGTTGTTGGGTTAGATCATGATCTTCACGAACATCACGTATTTTTAATCGCATCATCATCACCAAAGCAAGTATATCTTAGGACGATAAGTCCTATTGACATATTGGACTATTTGTCCTAAAATTATTCAACAAAAGCCACCGATGTGATTGCTGAGCTACAGCAGTTACAAAGGGATACGGAACAACATTATATTGATCTTGCCAGCTTCGAACTGCTGGTGGTGAACAATGTGGAAGACGAACGCCCGAACAATAAAAACTTCGTTTTAAATAGGTGGAGGAGATGAGCTTTGCTTAATATTGGCATTTGTGATGACAGGTTATTATGTCGGCTGTTATTGGAAACATTCATACATTTATATGAAGAAGAAAAGGGGGTTTTATTTGATATTTACCAATTTGGCAGTGGTGAAGAGCTTCTCGAAGAACTTAATAAGCGTGATATAATTTTTGACCTTCTTTTTCTTGATAATAGCATGAATAAGCTGACTGGTCTTGAAACCGCCAAACAAATACGGCAATCCGATTCCATGTCAACATGCAGTATAGTGTTTGTGACATCTGCAGATGATCACAAACAATTCATGCAGGTCCAGCCTTTACAAGTAGTATGCAAGCCCGGTACCCAGGAGCGTATTGATGCTATATTAGATAATGTTCTGGCCCAAAAGGCGTAATAGTAAGCTTACTTTCCTATACATAATTATTCGGCGAAACGCGCTCATGAGTTGTCATTTATTGTCGTTTCGTAAAGGTACCCGGAACCTTCTCGGAACGACAACAAATGACAGCCCGCTAGACGTTGAGCCGAGTACGTAATCCCAAGAAGGATGAGCGCCTGGGTGTAGATCAAATTCGTCACCAGTGACGAATTTGGATTGCCGTCACTGTCGAGTGTGGCAATCAGTTTCGTCGCGAAGTAGTTCCTTACCTACGATTCCATTCTGCTCTGCGGCTCTTTCAACTCTTCAATCAAACCAATATATTGAGTTGAGTCCTATAATGACCGCTATAACAATAGCACGAACACACTGGCCAACTAGACGTATCCACGGTTCTAACAACTATATATCATTCACCTTATAGCGATCTAAATATCAATTAATTATTTATACTCATTCATAAAGTATTGTCGAATTTCCCAACATAACAGAGGTTCCAGGAACCTGCCGTAACGGCGTTCACCGGGAGACGTTACGCGAGTATGTTCGACCGTTTTCCGAGTCCTGGATAACAACATCTTGAATCGGTCTTCAAACGAATACTTCTTGTGAGCTTGGCCTACAAAATCCATGACTGTCAGGGCTTCTTTCCCCTCACTTAGCCTTAAGCCACGTCCCAACTGCTGCAAAAAGATCGTCAAACTTTCCGTCGGGCGCAGGAAAAGAACCGTATTCACCTCGGGAATATCAATTCCTTCATTAGTTTTTCTCAAACGCTCGGAATCAATAGCCGCAATAAAAGGTGTGAACTCAGGATTATTCCAATACCCTTCAAACGTTGCTCGGATTTTCTCCAGAATATCACCCGAATCATATTGAGATAGCTTAGTATTCCATCCCAACCCACTGGTCATCGCTGATTCAGATATATTAGACGATCCGATATAAACTGTACTGAATCCTGTATCCCGCCAAAAAACATACGTCATAGCATGAAGGCGAGTCCGTTCCGTATCATAGGAAATGTGTATCTCCGTATTAGACAGTTTACTGAGCTGATCAACCGCTCTGGTGGAGTGGGCTGGGGGAAGCGTATTTGGAATGAATATATGTTTTAGTCGCATAATATTAATAAGCATGTAAGGAGGTATATCTGTGAGATTAGAACAAGGGTGCTTGAAAATGGAGCCTCTGGATTTAGATATGATACTGAGTGATATAAATGTTGGGTTGTGTGTAAAAGAGGCATTTGAGAAACAGGTGAGATTATCAGGCATAAATATAATGAACATCTATGATATTCAAGCATTTGCAAAAGATCTATCTCCTTATGAAAAGGTAATTATGTCAATACTTCAATTTTTTTAGTATACCCATTAATATTAATCGATCTGCGCAAAAGGAAATACCAAATTTCTGTCGAATTATCCCTTAATGTTAAGGGGTGATGTTATGATAGAGATTAATACAATAAAATCAATTTTCAGCGGAGCTCGGCATGAATTAGAACCATATATTCGTTATATTCGATTTCCTCATTATAAACAATTATCTGATGGAGAACGTATTGATTTTGACTTCCCTTTAACAGTGTTAGTAGGGCCAAATGGATGTAACAAAAGTTCTGTGTTACAGGCGATATTTGGTTGTCCTGAAGGGAATAGTACTGGATTTTATTGGTTTTCAACTGAAGTTGATGTAATCAGTGAAAATAGTGGGCCACATTGTTTCATTCATGGATATTACTCAGATGTTGAAGGTGAGATTGTAGAAGCACTAAAGACTAGAATAAACGTAAAGAAAAAACCTGATTACTGGGAACCTTCAAGGCCTATACTTAGGTACGGGATGAAAAAAGTTCCACTTAGTAAAGGAGAAAAAATAGAAGGAAGAACTGATACGAGATGGAAAGCGATTGATAAAAATGTAGTATATCTAGATTTTCGCGCAGAAATAGGAGCTTATGATAAATTTTTCTGGCATGGTGATTTGCACAAAACGGAAACAATAAAAAGCAAACAAGACTATATAAGACTTAAATCTAAATACTTACGAAGAGCGATTAATCAAAATTTGTCTTCGTACCAATACTATTCCAAGCCTAAGATACGGAAGAATGTTTTGTTGTCAAAAGCTGAGTGCGAAGTAGTCAGTAATATTCTAGGGCAAGATTATAGTTCTGTTAGACTAATCGTACACTCGTTTTACGGGAATCAATCGGGAAAAACTGTGATTTTAAACCGTGCTGGGTTGGAATATTCCGAAGCTTTTGCCGGAAGCGGAGAAACATCGGTTGTAGTCTTGGTTCAAGAGATTATGTCAGCACCAGAAAAGTCTCTAATCTTACTAGATGAGCCTGAAACCTCCCTTCATCCAAAAGCACAAGAAAAATTGTTGGAATTTTTACTTCAGCAAATTATTAAGAAGAAACATCAGATAGTAATTTCTACTCACTCACCTACTTTAGTAAGTAACTTACCGCCTGAAGCAATAAAAGTGATGTGTATAGATCAAGTCAGTAAAAAAATAAAAATACTGCCGAAATCTTTTCCAGAAGAGGCTTTTGAAGTTATCGGGAACACAAATGGAACTAAACTAATGATATATGTTGAAGATGCGTTAGCAAAAGTCATTATCGATGTTTTTATTCATAAATTCAAACAGGAATTAAGCAATTCGATTGAAGTTAAATTTGTTCCAGGTGGAGCCGATACAATCATGAAGAATTTCGTTAGCGGGGCTTCAGTTAGAGAAGCTAAGAAAGAAATTTATATATTTGATGGAGATAAACATTATAAAAATCGCAATCCTATGGTTAAAGAAATGAGAGATAAAATACAACAGTATACTAATTCAGATGGTAAAATTAATATTGATACTATACCACTTGCAGAGAATGGAGTATTAGATACTTTCGTCAAGGAATTAGTTGGCTGTGGCGTAACTACATATATTAATGGTAATCGGGTTTCAGGCGGAGACAATGAACAAAAATATATGCAACTTCGTAATTTCATAAAATACTGGTCAGAGTATGTTTATTATTTTCCCGGAATGCAGCCAGAGGAATTATTGTATTCTAGTTTAACAGATACAGATCGAGATCAAATCTTTAACGGGATCAACTTGAACGGAGTAGATTGGAAAGAATACTATTCGGAAAAAGCTAAAAATGAATTGTTAAAGCCCGATATTAAATCAGAAGACATATTGTTAATACAAAGGCAAATCGTAACCAAATTTACCGAGGATTGTGAAGTATTTAAACTTATGAGTAATATAATAGGCAATCATTTTGCTAAGTGAAGGGAGGCAAAGTGGTATGATAAAAGTATATGATTTTTTTTCAGGATGTGGTGGGGCGAGTTGTGGTTTTAAAAATGCAGGAATGCATATAGCGTTGGGTTTAGATAATAATCCTGATGCTGCATCAACATTTCGATTAAATTTTCCAGAAGCTAATTTTATTGAAGAGGATATACGTAATTTGAAAGCTGAAGACTTAGAACAATACATTGATAAAGGTTCCCCGTCTTTATTTTGCGGTTGCGCACCTTGTCAACCATTTTCAAAGCAAAACCAAAATAAGAATGGTAAAGATGATCGCATAAATCTACTTCAAGAATTTGGGCGGTTTGTAGAATACTATTTACCAGACTTTATATTTGTGGAAAATGTCCCAGGGATACAGAACTTTTCCATTGAAGTAAGCCCTCTTGCAGAATTTTGTAATTTGTTGAAACGATTGAAATATAAAAAACCAATCATTGAAATTGTTCAGGCATCAAAATATGGGATACCCCAAACAAGAAAACGCCTTATTGTAATGGCAAGTAAATCTAGTAATCTTAGATTGCCGAATTTTACACATGGTTCAGGATTAAATATAAAGTATTCAACTGTAGGAGATTGGATTAGGGATTTACCTCCATTAAAAGCAGGTGAAACTGATTGTAACGATCCTGAACACTGTGCTGCATCATTATCAGAAAAAAATATTAAACGTATAAAAGCAACTCCAGAAGGTGGCGGGAGATTAGATTGGCCGGAAGAGTTATGGTTGGAATGCCACAAAAAACATGTGGGGCATAGTGATGTTTATGGAAGGCTAAGCTATGGACGTCCAGCAAGTGCTTTAACCACGAAATGTATAAGCTATTCAAATGGTAGATTCGGACATCCGGTCGATGATAGGGCTATAAGCGTACGAGAAGCTGCTCGATTACAGACATTTCCCTTTAATTATCGTTTCCAAGGGTCAATGATGTCAAAAGCAAAACAGATTGGTAATGCAGTTCCACCCCTTATGGCTGAAAAATTAGGTGAGAAATTTATTGAAATAGTTGAAACAAAGACATTATAATAATGCGAAAACGAGTCACTTAGAGTGGGTGATTCTTTCCATGATAACCCCTACCAACCACTCTTATTTTACTTCAGTCAGCGACCCAAACCTCCGAGTGTAATGTATTGTCCATTCTATCCTTGAATCGCGGCCATTGTTACGCATATTCGCATAGATGATCCCGAGGCTGCCATCAGAATGTATGATAAGATAAAAGCGTCCATAGGCAAGCTGGCGGATTTTCCGCTCATGGGTCCAGTGCCGTTGGACACGAAGATCGCTGGACTAGGCTATCGCATAATCGTTGTTGATCCCTATTTGGTGTTCTACATCCTAGTCATGGAGGATAACACGGTGGAAGTTCATCGTGTGCTTCATGGGATAGCCTTAATATTCCATTCTAATCCGCTCTTCATGGCTCACTAAGAGATGTTCGACGATCCAATATTTTTTTGTAATCGAAATCAAATTTGTTCCGATTTAATCAAACCTTCACAGTCTTCTTCATCACAAACCCCGGCAAAGGCTCCTTCATTTTCCATACAATACTGATCGGCGCAGAACCATAGTGACTCTGAAATTTGGCAAATCCCAGACAGGTAAAAGGCGAGGCAAAGGATGCCTCCTTTTTGTACTCTCTCACAAAAAATAATACATTGCCACCAATAGCAGCCTGGTTAATATACCTCTGCCCGGTTATCGATTCCTCATAAGAGCAATGTGTTTGAATCTCTCAAATGAAAAATAACATTGTTGCTCTACTTTTAAACAAAGGATTTTTAGCCAAATATCTAGAATTACTATAAGACTACATTTTTACAGCAAGGAAGGTCATAATGCAAAATCCTATTATTTTTTCTTTTTTTTCCGGCGCAGGTTTTTTAGACTTAGGCTTTGAAACAAGCAATTTTAAAAAGGCTTATGTCAATGAGTTACATAAGCCTTTTTTGGATTCTTACATTTATTCAAGGCAGTGTTTAAATACTTCAGAACCTATCTTTGGCTACGATAATAGTGATATATCTAAGTTTATTGAATTTAAACATTATCAAGATCTTAAGACAATGGTCAAAAAGGGTAGACAGATCTCGGATATGGTTGGATTTATAGGTGGCCCACCGTGTCCTGACTTTTCAGTAGGTGGAAAAAACCGAGGTAAAGAAGGTGACAACGGAAAGCTATCCGCTATTTATATAGAAATTATCTGTCAGCAAAAGCCCGATTTTTTTGTATTTGAAAATGTTAAAGGTCTTTGGCGCACTTACAAACACCGAGCCTTTTACGAAGAAATGAAACAAAAATTACATGACAACGGGTATATAACCACAGAAAGACTTATTAATGCAATCGAATATGGTGTACCACAAGACAGAGCACGAATAATACTAATTGGATTTCGGCGCAACCTTCTTGAAGACTTAAACTTTCTACCCCATAACGATGTAATAACCGAAATTTCTGAAAGCTCATTCCCCTGGAAAAATCATACAAAATATTCAATTAACCAAATTGCTTCTATTCCCTGGCCTAAGACAAGGCCGTTTCAGGAGGACTCCTGCATTCCATGTCCAGAAGGTATACCTCAGGAACTAACCGTTGAGTACTGGTTTAGGAAGAATGACATAAACAACCATCCTAATTCTCAACAGCACTTTTCTCCAAGAGCTGGTATAAAGAGATTCTTAACCGTTGACGAGGGTGATGACTCAAAAAAATCCTATAAAAGGCTTCATCGATGGAGGTATTCTCCTACCGCATGCTATGGAAATAACGAAGTACATTTGCATCCTTACAAAGTTAGAAGATTGTCAGTGTCTGAAACCCTTGCCATACAGTCTCTCCCCAAGTCATTTAGTTTACCACCAGATTTGTCTTTAACTAATTCCTTCAAAACAGTCGGAAATGGAGTACCATACCTCGCTTCTCTAGGGATTGCTAAAACTATTCTAGATTTTTTGAGGTGAAAAATGAAATTAACTGCAACTGATATAGTCTCTTTTATTGGTCAACTTCCTAAAAATATTGTTTATCATTATATTAACCCTAAAACTAAAGGGCAAATAGAAATTATCGATATAGTATACCCCGAGGGACCTATCTTATTTAAACGTTATAACCCCTCTCGAAGGGAAACTTCTCTAAAAGCCAAAATTGAAACTATTTCCTCTCAAATGATCTGGCGAGTAGCAAATGCTTTTACTCCGAATCAACCTATAAATATTGACCGAATTTTAGGGGCTAGTTATAACTCCAGGTCGGTATTAGAAAGTCTAATTGCTCATACTCCGCAATTCTATTTTTGTTATCCAGGAAGAATAGAAAACATACTTTCATCAACCGACATAAAACTTGGGCATAAACACATAATGTGGCGTCCAGATAACCCTCATGAACTTGGTCTTGTAAGAAAAACCGAAACTGATATAATTATTTCCGAAATTCCAAATATAGAGATTTTTTACGACTCACTTACTGTACCAAGCGACATGTTTGTAAAAGAAATGGACATTAATATCCAAAGGCGACACGCACAAATACAAATTGCATTAATTAAAATTGGTGAACAACTCCGATTTAGGACATGGGTAGCACAAAACGACAAAGGAATAATCTACAATGATCAAAGAATTGGTGAAATGAATAGTGTTATTCATTCACTTAGAGACGAGAGGCTAATTTCTGCTTTTGATGACGCTTACCGAGCTGCCCTTATGATTGATTGCATTTGGTTTAAAAACGGCAAGCTTATGCCAGCAGTAATGGAAATAGAGCATAGTACTGGAGTTACCAGTGGTCTAACCAGAATGAAAGGTCTCCAAGATGCACTTCCACCTTTTCCTACACGTTATGTTATTGTTGCTCCTGATGAAGATAGGGAAAAGGTTTATCGAGAATCGAATAGACCTCAATTTCAATCGCTTAACGCGAAATATTTTCCATATTCAGCCGTAGAAGAATTGTATGCATTATGTAAAAGACGAAAAATCCAAGGAATCACAGAGGATTTTCTCGATTGCTACATGGAGCCGACAATATCTTCACTAAATTAGATGATTATCTATTTTGTGGCTGATTCCTCGAATAAGATTACCAAATTACATGTTAACAAAATTACCTTATAATTAGTTCTTCACGTTTTTGTGCTATTATTGTCTTGAAAAGCTATTACTTGCCAATTGCATAAGTCCTAAAATTTAGGGACACCTTCCTCGACTCAATATTCCCACAAGTCTTACTATGATTTCACAAAACATCCCAATTACCTTCTCCCTTCAACTTAATAAGGAAGTAAATTGCAGTATTCTTTTGGCAAATCAGAAAATCATTTTTGATTTTGCAGAAACTGTATGTAATATATTAGAGCTCTACTATACATTCGATTACCACGCTCGTCCTTATCTTTAAACTCTTGAACCGAAAAATATTTGATCTTTGCGGTTTCAGCTAGCACAGAATCGTTTAGTTGATATAGATGATTATCAATAAGTCTCTTGGCAATAAGCTCCTTGGAAATAGTGTTTATCGCACCTGCATATTTTGCGATACTGCTAGATGCAATGCTATGTTTTCTTCTAACCATTTACAAAATAAATCGCGTTTTATCATAAATCTGACCTCCTGACGATATTACAACCTGCAATAAAAACAATTTTTCCAAAATGTACTCTTTATTTATACCACCATAGGAATTATTAAATAAACCCAGTTGTAAACTGACTTTCCACAAAAGAGTTCAAGCTTTTTTCTCGCTTAAGGTTGCAAAGAATAACCTGATTGATGTCTTCATTCAAAAACGTATGTCTTGCGGGGGATAATCGACGTACACTCATTTCACTCAATCTATCTTGTACTATTACCTTGGCCAAGCCATTTCCTAAGAGCTGTTGGTGTATTATCTTTCCCCTTATATCAGTTGGCCAAATCATCGTGTTATCCCTATAGAGCCAATATAAAGCACATGCTGGTCTAAAACAACAGTGTTTACATGATTCTGGTGTTGGGTTTGCAAGACTTTCCTGTGTACAACCCGCATGTATTTTTGCATTTATAGAGTCTATCAATTGTTTCGCTGAATTTAATACATCGATACATTCAGAAGGAGTAAATGGTATATCCAATTCAACCTGATTTAACCCGATTATAGTCAAACGATTAGCCCATATGCCGCATTGTGTAAAATACAATGCAGCATACATTTTAAGTTGATCCTGATATTCCTGCTTTACAGTTCTATCAGTACTCATATATAATCCCGTTTTATAATCAACTATTTGAACTCCGTCATTATCCTTGCGAATTAAGTCTATAATTCCTGTAATATATCCATCTGGTGAATTTACCCGTAACTCAGGATTAACTCTTCCTGACCTTTGTCTGCTATAAAGCATTTTTCTAAGTATGTTGTTCGCGACTTTATAACATAATGCACGCTTCACATAATAATTTTTAACACTGGTGGACAAGGGAACGAATTGCTCTTCTTGCCAAATCTGAGCAATTTTCATTTCCACTTTCTCTATTTGTACCATCCAATGATCATCAAACTGTTCAATATCCATAAGCCCTTTAGCCGACAATTCAAGCATCTTATGAATAACGCTTCCTAACCTTGCTTCAGGAAAAATTGGCAATAATGGATCACACTTAGATGCCCACACCTCTTGCAAACTGCATAATTTCATTGCAGTAAATCGACTAGGGCTTACTCTTTGAAGAGGCATTATTGGCAGCTGTGGAATAATATGCCGCATCATCTACTAACCTTTGATAGTTCTTGATGACACCATCCAGGCCGGCGCAACAAGTTAAATGTATCAATAAACTCTGGTTCAATTCCGGTTTCATATATTGCAGCCGCCACAGAATCAGCTAGTATACCATATGGATTTTCCAAATCCCATAGTGGATTTACAACAATAAATACCCTACTACTCGCCTTAAATCCTGGCAGTGTATCCCATAAACGTTGCTCACAATTAAATGTCTTTATAAAGCTATCTCGTAACATAGTTGCTGTTTCACGCCAACCTACTAATTCCGGATAAGAAAAATCTCCATCTAAGCCTACTTTATGCTCATTATTCAGAAGAATTCGCACATATGAAATTGCCAATCTCCAGTCAAGTAGACCGTGATAGGACATGTTTCTGAACACTCTCAAACAATCGACACACGAAGAAGGACAACCCTTTAAATGTGCCTGTGATAAAATGATATCCGCATAACTACCACTACCAACCACTGGTAAGCATGCCTCAGTTAAAACGGAAGTTAGATGTTCTTTTAAATATTTAACAAAACCTGAACCATTTGCCAATCTATCACTAAATACAATATCAGCCACATTTTTCCCACCGGCTTCACGTTGTGCTAAGTTTCCAATCTCGATCTCATCTGGATCAATATCCAAAATACTCGCAAAAACACGCTGTATCAAAAATGCTGAAGAAAATATTGCCCCCCTAACTGCTTCTTTAGAATGATGATGATTTAATTCTAAACCAATTGGTACTTTAGTTGGGAAAATACGTAATACTTCTGTCGTTTTAGGTGCACCGAGAGCGATTTCTTCATTTGATGGACCACCGTATTCAGATGATATCCACTGATTTTCGAGAGTAGGAATTACCTTCGTCTTAACCGATGTTGGTGGAGGTGGCGTCTGACATTCCCCTCCTTTGAATAACAATCCTCCGTTATCATTAATTCTCCAAACTCTTCCGTTATCGAGGAAACAAACACTCATGTTAGTTCCACTTATCTCTTCAACAAGCGTATCCTTTGATTCAACCACGAGTGAAGGTGACCCTTGTAAAACACTGTCATCTTCTTTCGCGTTAGCTCCAAAAGATAGATCCGTTCTAAAAGCCTTCGGCACTACTACAACATATTTTTTAAACTCTTCATTATTGTTGCCGCATTTTGGACAAGCAGTTTCCTTCGGCTCTTCAATAGCAGTTGAAGTTTTACCGCACTTCATACATCTTTGCATCCACCTTTTATGAGGTAGTGGACCGTCATTAGTAGTCATCCACTTATGTTGCCGCTTGATTAAAGGTGCCGTAAAGCCAATTGCAGTATAGATCGCTTTATCCTTAGTCTTTTGTGATCCTGGCGCAAATTCGGTAACTGCCAATTCTAAATCCCTATCTATAGTAAATTCTTTATCCCAGCGCAATCTATGGTACAACACTCGAGTTCTAGAAGGCATTCCATACATTGGGAGTATTGCACCTTCTGCAAGGCGTTCAGCGAGACCATCCCCAGTTAGTTCCTTACTATTAACCACTTCGTCTATTTCGCTTGGTAATTCATTGTGCAACCAATTAAGTAGCTCTTTCTTCTCAAATTGCAGTGCTTCAATTATTTGATTTTGTTTAAGTGCATTTTGATTTAGCCAATCAATTATCTTTTCACGATATTCATTCCATCCACTTGAATCTTCCGTACTCTCTGCTATTCCAAACTCTCCATGGCTATCCGGGGGTTTAGGTCCATGCCACCATTTAACCCCTATATCTTTGAAAGCTTGGCGAAGACACTCCTTAATAAATAATCGTTTAACTATGCGTTCTTGCCCCATCGTTACAAAAGGTACTGGGGGAGGGTCACCTGTAATTCTTTCAGGATTAGCAAAATAATACTCATCATGACTTCGTCCTCGACAAAGTGTTAAAACAATCGCGAACGCTTGTCCTCGCCTACCAGCTCTACCAACACGTTGCTGATAATTGAACCGCATTGGCGGCATATTGGCTAATAGAACAGCTTGGAGATTTCCGATATCTACGCCTACCTCCATTGTCGTGGTAACACTAAGAATATCAATCTGTTCTACCCTGTCGATTTGAATTCTTTCTTGATCCATCTTTACAATCATATCTCTAAATTGACGCTGCCTAGAAGGTTGATCATCAGTCTGAGCGGTTAATTCTTCACAGTGTAGTCGTAAAGGTTCGCGCTTTATTGCCACAGGACGAGATATAAAGTTTTCCCTCCATAAATTGGAGCATTGTTTGTCTGCTATTTCAGATAGTTCCGCAGAACAATTAGTACAAATACCCGCAGAAAAGTGAAGATGGTTACGGGTGCAAACAGGACATATCCAGACAGGATCAGTGTCTTTGGAGACCCTAATAACCAAGTTACGCACTTCTAATATTCCATTATCATTTCCACAAAGCTTTAGTACGTTAAAAACTGCGTTACCTAATACTTCGTCATCTAAAGAGTATTTCTTACTAACTGCTTTTATATAGCGTCTTAAAGACGCTTTTGTTGATTTGTAGTTAGGATAATCCATCTGATGCCATTCGGATCCCGATGGCTCATACCTATAATTATCACCTAAAATACGTACATAAGCATCGATAATTTGGTTAAATAATTCCAATACGATTCCCAATTCTTTTGCTAAAGGTTCTAAACCTTTTACAGCCAACGAAAGCTTTGCCCAGCCTAACCCTGATGATTCCAACCCGAAATACAACCTTCCAAAAAGCAACTCACCTATAGACACCAAGAGCTCTTTATGTATTTTGTTCCGTGCTTCCTGTGCATCGAAAGGCAGGTCCTCTTTCCAACAATTCTTTTCCCAATCAAAAAGGTTTGTCCAGTGATGATCTTTATCATCCCATTTGGCATGTTGCATTCCAATATCGTTACCAGCAGGATTGACACCAATCTTCAAGAATCTAGGTATGACACTACCACATAAGCTCTCTTTAGGTAAAAGCACTGCGACGGGGATTGTCATGTCTCTACCCCTAAGTTTTATCATTTCAATATCATTGATGTAATTGCCTACGGCGATAATATCCTCCCGGTCAACCTTCAACAAGCCGGCAAGGGATTCAAGCGCCTGCCATTTGCCCGTTCCTTCCAGGATCAAATCAATGC
>Ga0209639_1002627_pt1 | contig 13564 bp, 12 predicted proteins | sample EPASupsiteHSE605_FD_187268 | JGI IMG/M metagenome (GOLD analysis project Ga0209639, IMG submission 187268) | Bioremediated contaminated groundwater from EPA Superfund site, New Mexico - Sample HSE6-05 (SPAdes) (version 2) | ecosystem: Environmental > Aquatic > Deep subsurface > Groundwater >...
ATGTTGACGGATACTTGTCCTCTCTCGGGAGTACGTATGATTTCAGTAAAGCTTCCTCGATCGTCTACATTCATTTTTAAAGGATAACTAAAATCGTCCTCTGGAAGGAAGCTCAGATAGGTGCTGTAGAGATTCTTCTCCAATCGATTTGACATATCGGCAACTGAAAGATTTCGTCGACTCTCTTTAAAATTACGAAACATATCAGCTAAAGCCCCCAACTTGATAGGATGTGTCACTGGGACGATACATTGACCGTTTTCTATGGTTGGACTGTCCTCTAGTACTTTTAAAAATTCCTCAACCACATCATCAATATAACACAACCTCAGGTCTGCATCAGGATCGTTGACTTGAATTGGAAGGTCTCTCGCGATGTTATAGCAGAAAGTCGCAACAACCGTATTATAGTTTGGTTGGCTCCACTTGCCGTAAATATTCGTAAAACGGTAGATGTACACCGGCGCGCCAGTCGTCTTTTCATACTCGACGAGAGCCCCTTCACCCAGTTTTTTACTTAAGCCGTATGGGTTGACCCTCTCCGCCTGAATGCTTGACGTAAAGACGATTGGCACTTTTTTCCCATTTCGACGATTATAATTCTCCAAACTCAGTGTAATCTGCGCGGTAAAATCCGCATTACCTTCAAAGAATTCCTTCTCATCCTTCGGTCTGTTGACCCCTGCCAAATGGAAGATGAAATCACATTCTTTGAGGTATTCTACTAACTGTAACTCTGTCGTTTCTAGAGTTACCTTTAACAGCTCATATCTCTCATCTCGATCCAGCGTTGCACATAGATTTTTTCCTATGAAGCCGCTGGCTCCAGTAATAAGTATCTTCATCTTATTTCTCCCCGTCCATGCCAAGCTCTTCTTTAATGAAATCAAGATTCAATAGCTTATCTTTCACTGCTTCAACACTCAATCGATCGGTGTTATGGGAATTGTATTCTTCTATTGTCGAGAGCTTTTCATTGCCCTTCACAAAGTACTGATCGTAATTTAAATCACGATTATCGGCCGGCACTCTAAAGTAATGACCCATATCTTCCGCTTTGAAAAATTCTTCCTTCGTCAGCAACGTCTCATAGACTTTTTCTCCATGACGAGTACCAATGATTTTGATTTCATGATGTGGGTCAAATAGCTGGCGCATGGCCTCTGCCAAGTCTCCCACTGTACTTGCAGGTGACTTCTGTACAACTGTATCTCCGCTTCGGGCATGTTCAAACGCATATACGACCAGTTCTACTGCCTCTTCAAGACTCATCAAATATCGAGTCATGTTAGGATCAGTAACTGTCATCGCCTGTCCTGTCCTAATCTGCTGCAAGAACAGAGGAATAACCGAGCCACGTGACGCCATAACATTGCCGTAGCGAGTAACACAGATTGTGCATTTCTCTGGATCTATTGTCCGAGATTTTGCCACGATCAACTTCTCCATCATGGCCTTTGAAATGCCCATCGCATTGATAGGATACGCGGCTTTATCTGTTGAGAGACAGATGCATTTTTTAATGCCATATTCAATAGCAGCATTAAGTACATTCTCTGTTCCCAGTACGTTTGTCTTAACTGCCTCTAAAGGGAAGAATTCGCAACTCGGAACCTGTTTCAAAGCTGCTGCATGAAAAAGATAATCCACTCCATGCATTGCGTACTTTATACTGGCCAAATCACGAACGTCTCCAATGTAGAATTTGATCTTGTCATTTTGATACAAACGGCGCATATCATCCTGTTTCTTCTCATCACGAGAGAAGACTCTGATTTCGCCAATATCTGTATTTAAAAAACGATCAAGCACAGCATTACCAAAAGAGCCTGTCCCCCCCGTGATTATTAAAGTCTTATCCTTGAACATAGTCTTTATCCTCCAATATATTCACTATTTGGTATTAAGAAAATGTGACAGAGCTTCTTCCCACCCCGGCAACCTGTCAAACCCGGCTTCGTCCAAACTCTTCTTTGACATCCTCGAATTAAGCGGTCTTACTGCCACAGTAGGATATTCTTCTGTTGTTATAGACTTAACCTCACAGCTTAATCTTGCTTTTCTAACTATTGCATGAGCAAATTCATACCAACTACAATAGCCTTCATTTGTTACATTATATACTCCATACTTATCTGTATGTAACATATCGACTAACAGTTTAGCCAAGTCAAATGTATATGTTGGTGAGCCGATCTGGTCATTAACTACTTGTAGCTGTTCCTTTTCTTTTCCCAAACGCATCATAGTCTTAACAAAATTACCACCATTAATCCCAAACACCCATGAGGTGCGAACAATATAGTACTTTGATATAACAGCCATTACAGCATCTTCACCCAGCGATTTAGTCAGTCCGTACTGGCTCAATGGGGCTTTAGAAGAATCCGTTTCAAAAGGTGTCTCACCTTTGCCGTCAAATACATAATCGGTACTAAGATAGATCATTTTTGCATCGATCTTTCTACAAACTTCTGCTACATTTTTGGTGCCATCTACATTAACGACATAGCATAATTCTTTCTCACTCTCAGCCCTATCTACTTCAGTATAGGCTGCACAGTGAATAACTGCATCCGGATGGTATGCACATATGGCTTCAATCGTCTTCTGCTTGTCAGTAATATCAAAATCCTTACTACCAGCACCTTTATGCTCTATACCACATTTCTCTAATCTATCTATAACATCGTAGCCCAACTGTCCGTTTGCACCGGTTACTAACACTCTCATGTTATTCACCTCTCTTTCCGTACATACGCTCATAATAACCTTGGTATTCCCCTGCTATGATATTCTCCCACCATGAACGGTTATCAAGATACCAATTAATTGTCTGCTGTATGCCGTCATCAAAGCTTGTTGTCGGAAGCCACCCCAGCTCTGTGTGAATCTTAGTTGGGTCAATAGCATAACGCATATCATGCCCCGGGCGATCAGTTACGAAAGTGATCGAACTCTCCGGCTTTCCTAATATCTGAAGTATTGTTTTCACCACTTCCAAATTAGTGCACTCATTATGCCCACCGATGTTATATACTTCACCCACGCGCCCATATCTCATTACCAAATCAATGGCTGTACAGTGGTCTTCAACATATAACCAGTCACGGACATTTTCTCCTTTGCCGTACACAGGTAAAGACTGGTCATTTAAAGCACGAGAAATCATCAGCGGAATCAATTTCTCTGGGAAGTGATAAGGACCGTAGTTGTTGGAACATCTCGTAATAGTCACCGGCAATTTAAATGTACGATGATAAGCTTGTACCAACAAATCAGCCGATGCCTTGCTTGCTGAATATGGTGAAGAAGAATGAATCGGAGTTTCTTCCGTAAAGAGTAAATCCGGTCTATCTAATGGTAACTCACCATACACTTCATCGGTTGATACTTGATGGAATCTACCAATGCCATATTTACGACAGGCATCCATCAGAACTTGCGTTCCCACGATGTTTGTCTGCAAAAAAATACCAGGATTTTCAACTGAACGGTCTACGTGGCTTTCTGCAGCAAAGTTGACTACAATATCAAGCTGCTCTTCTTCAAACAGCTTAAATACCGTTTTTCTATCAGAAATGTTACCTTTTACAAAACGAAAATTAGCCAATTGCATTGCGCCCTCTAATGTTTGCAGATTACCAGCATATGTAAGAGCATCTAAGCAGATCACTCTATCATCGGGGTAGCTCTTTTGCAAATAATATACAAAATTACTTCCTATAAATCCAGCTCCGCCGGTAACAAGAATCCTCATCTTAAGCTTCTTCCTCCTCATAGACAAATTTACAATCGCTTTCTGTAAGTAGTGGTGCGTTTGAATCTTTATCTGAAAGAATCGGAGAGCTTGTCCCCCATTCCACGCCTATAGTTGAGTCATCAAAGCGAATGCTGCAGTCGCATTCCTTGCTATATTCATTATCCACTTTATAAATGAACTCCACATTGTCAGTCAGCGTTATAAATGCATGCGCAAAACCACGAGGAATGAATAGCTGTTTCTTATTTTGAGCAGACAACTCTACCGCCACCCATTTCAGATAGTTTGGAGAGCCTTTACGTATATCCACTGCCACATCTAAAACAGCACCAGCTACGCACCGAACGATCTTACACTGTGCCATAGGATTATTTTGAAAGTGCAACCCACGGAGAGTTCCTTTTTTTACTGTGAAGCTATGATTGTCTTGTACAAATTTTTTATCTATGCCAATATTCGCAAGTTTCTTTTCCGACCAGGTCTCCATAAACCATCCACGATGATCTCCAAAGACTTGTGGTTGAATTATGTATACTCCCTGTAATGAAGTTTCTATTTTTTCCATGTCATCCTCCTGTAAATCTCTCAATATAATTTTAATAAACCAAGCAATATTTCTAGTACCTAATCTTCCCCTCGGCCACACGTTTGAGATGCTCTCCATATGGTGACTTTCCATAACGCTCTGCTGATGCAAGAAGCGTGTCATTATCAATCCAGTCATGTTTATATGCTATTTCTTCAGGTGCCGAAATCTTTATACCCTGCCTCTTTTCAATCATCTGAACGAAAACAGCAGCATCTAATAAGCTATCCATAGTGCCAGTATCCAGCCATGCATAGCCGCGTCCTAGTAGCTTAACGTTTAATGAGCCATCATCTAAGTACATACGGTTTAAATCTGTAATCTCCAACTCCCCTCTGGTACTCGGTTTTACCTGTCTTGCCATTTCTATAACACGTTTATCATAGAAATACAAACCCGTGATGCAATAATTCGACTTGGGCTGATTAGGCTTTTCTTCTACCGATATGGCCTTACCACTCTCATCGAACTCAACAATACCAAACCTTTCGGGATCATTAACGTAGTATCCAAAAATTGTGGCCTCCCCTTTCTCAGCATTATCTGTAGCCGCACTGAGCAATGAGCCAAATCCGTTTCCGTAGAATATATTGTCACCCAGTACCATAGCACAGCAATCATCTCCGATAAACTCTTCGCCGATGATAAAAGCTTGAGCTAGTCCGTCTGGTGAAGGCTGTACCTTATATGAGAGCTCAATGCCAAACTGACTGCCATCACCGAGTAGTCTCTCAAAATTCGGTAAGTCCTGAAGTGTTGATATTATTAATATATCCCTTATCCCTGCCAGCATGAGTGTAGACAGCGGATAGTACACCATGGGTTTGTCGTAAACAGGCAGAAGTTGTTTACTTGTTATCATTGTTAATGGGTATAGCCGAGTTCCAGCACCGCCAGCTAAAATAATGCCTTTCATAGTCCCGCCTCCTTGTTATGGAGTATTTTAATGCATAAATAAAGTGAGCATCCATTTATCAAACCACCACAGTCCACACAAAATTACTCATGAGAAATCCGTAATTCAGTTTTTCATCACTCTATAAGACCTTTAAGTATTTGCACCGTATATTCAGGCGTCGCTTCTAAAAACTTGTCCCTTACTTCTGAAAACGTTATTACTGGCATCGCTTTATATTTTTCAACAAAACTAATAATTTCTATTTTATTTAATTCGGCCTTCAGTTCATCTTGGTCAAGGAAACAAGCCCTACCGTATTTCTTCAATATGTTTATAGTGGGGTCATTTTCATCGTGATACAGATGAATAATTGGTTTACCGCAAGCCATATATTCATAAATTTTGCTTGGTTTCTGCGTTATATCTGTATTTCCAATAGAGAGCAAAATATCTGCATTTGTTAATGCATTATGTGCAGTTTCTACCGATACTCTTCCATGATTAATGATTTGATTTGGCTTATTCTCAATAAATCTATCAATTATATTGTCACAATTTCCCCATCCATATATACTTAATATGTATTCAGGCTTTTCTGTCATGCAACTTGAAAGCAGATTCAAAGCATATTCTGCTGGACGAATTCTATAGTCTAACGCTCCTGTATAAACAAAATGAATTTTTCTATCTTCATATTGAATCAAAGATGTTTTTTGCATTTGACATAACGCTGGAATTCCAACAAACTTAATTTTTTCAATATAATTACCAAAGTAATATTTAAGATGTTCCTCCCAGTCATCTGTTGCAAGAACACTATAACTTTTTTCAAGCATTTCTTTTTCAAGCATTAGATGTCTATGCAGTTTAACTCTTTTATTCCACGCAGTTCTGTGAAGCCCCTCGCTTGCACTGAACTTATCTAGAAGATAAGGCGCTATTTTTACCGTACTATTATATAGCCTTTTATATTCTAGTGCTGCGACTATACTTTCAAACGGAAAACAAACAGGGATAATCAAGTCAATAACTTCTTCTATTTCCTGCAAAGCCTTAATGTATCCCTTTACAAAAGCCTCAATGACATTTTCTTTAGAGATAATCGCATTAAAATATCTTCTCACTTGAACCGCATGTAAAAGGGGAATAACTAAAGCTTTTTTTACTTTACTCTTTGATTTTTCCAGTATGCTATTAACATAATTTCTTACACGTTGCTCCCCTGTTTCAATTCGCACAATCCTTATTGAATCATAATCCTCAATATCCTGAATTCCTTTTTGCGTTTTTATACAAATAATCGTTATCGTATAAGTCGCCTTTAAAACATCAATTACCTTTTTTACACATACACCATTTGCTGAGTAGTTCGGATAATAATATCCTACAATAAATATAAGATGCTTTTTTCTCTCCATTATTTTCTCCTTAAATTGAAATTTCTCACAAAACCGATGATACTTTGCCGATACTTATATGCAACAACAAATAAAAAGCATCCATAGATTATAAGTAAAACATTCAAATCCAATATGCTTGTAAGAAGCACAAACGCAGTGATATACATGGTTTCATAAAAAATCCCCGTAAAGTTCCGTAGATGCATCACTTTTCTCAAATATACCTCTGATGCAAAACACAGACATGCCATAATCAACAATGTACATAAAGCAATACTCCAAATACTTTTAATTTGAATAAATACAATAATAGCTATTATTGCAAAGATTACAACAGAACTAAGATTTGCCTTCATCATCGCTGTCTCTTTCCGTAAAGCCTTGTAAAAAGTATTGTTTAACAGCTGCATCTTGGCTTGTAGTATAATAACACCAAACAAAATATTTAAATATATCAGTACCGACTCATATTTTGGTAACAATATGGGTATTAGAATAGCTGCTAAGAAATAAATCAGCGGAACCAGTATATTAAACTTCTGCAACAAACTATTGATTTTTTCATAATATCTCGGATAGTTATCTTCATTCAATCGCTTTAAAGTTGGATAGACAAGTAAACTTACAGAAGTAATCAAAACCAATACTAAATTGGTTATTGTAACACCAAAAGAATAAAATGCATACTTCTCAATATCACCTAGCCGTTCCACAATAAATCTTCCTATTCCAGTTACCAACATGCCCATAAGCTGGGCTAACATTAACTTTATGCCGACAGAAACATCAGTCTGGTATTCATTTATTGCCTCTGTGATATCACTATTTTTCCCAAACCATAATTCTTTGCAACACACAATCATTCCTATCACTACTACTATCTTTGACAGTAAATCAATGGCTACTAAATACTCAAAGCGATCTATCTTTACAAGCGCGCACAAAACAATTACAACCATAACAATTACTTTATCTAAAATTGAAAAGAAACTATATCTTTTCATCTGATTAGTTATTTGCAAAATATAGATGAAAACTCCATTTGTTCCTAAAACCAAAATATTAGCACTAACAAACCAAAACGCAAATCGTCTTTGATTGTCATCAATAAATACGGCACAAATACAAGCAAACGCCGAGAAAATTACAAGTAAAAAAACATGCATACGAATTGCTGTTCTTAGCTTCTTGTATGGCAGGTCTCCGTATTGGTATCTACCATACCTTAAATAAATACCATCATTGAAACCAAGCGCAAAAACGCCTACATACGAAGAGTAAAACAAATATATTTGCCAATATCCAAAATCTCTAACAGTTAAAAAGCTCGGCACTAGTAGAGATCTTAAAAATCCAAACGCCAAAACAATTAACTGTGCAGCAATTACAAATTTGAAATTGCTAATTGCTTTCTTTATTATACCATTCATAATATTTAATCCTATGCTCTCCTAATATATCCTTCTTGCTCACCTAAAGTTCAACCCGCTTTCGCCCACTTTTTCTATGCTCCACTCTATAAAGCCAAAAAGCGTTAAGTCCCAAGAAAGCCATGAAAGTAATCGGAGAGGAAAGAATTTGGTTATTACATGGTAAATAGAAAAAACATAATAGAATCAAGCAAAATACTGCTGAAGCTATCGGGTCTTTATAAACAATGCATTTAAATGTGACTACTGCAAAATATTTCCCAAAGAAATACATCAGTATCAAAACACCTAAAAACGAAATATCATTAGCTAACCACATATAGATGCTATGCCAATTTACAAATGGATCCCAACCTTTATATGCTATCCGTGCTTGATAAGTATATTGCCATATATCAATATTTAATAAGTCTTGAAATTTCTTGATTAAAAAGTATGAGTTTCCCACTCCAAACATAGGGACAAAAGGCTCATCTAAGGCCAAAGAAAGACCATAGTACCCTTGTGTTAGATACTGTGTCGAATAAATTAATATTGGTTGCAGACTTTGCGGGGATATCATCATTAACGGGGCCTTTAAATTCACTTCCGTCATCCCAGTAATCAATGAAACAGTATCGTAATTTTCGTTTAATCTTGACGATATATTGTTTTCAAACACAGAAAAGCCCATAACCATGCATATAATTATTATTACACTGCTTCTAAATCGCATGTTCATTTTAGAAGTTCTTTTAACTTTTGCTTCATATCCCTTTTGCCACTGTTTTATAAAAATAACTGCTAGAAATATTAAAATTAAGTCAATTACACCTTTATTTGTTCCAGTTGAAATCCATCTTGCAGCTTCAAAAAATATGGTTAAGATCGTTAGAACCTTATTAGTTAGGCCAAGCTTTTTATAATACACAAGCGAAAGTGGTATCACTGGCCATGTCAAAGGCGACATCAATGTGATTATAGGTGCTAGGATAGAACCCCCAAAAACTATGTCAGTTGAAAATTTAGCGGAATACTGTGTATTTGCACTGGTTAAACCTCTTTGAATATTCTCATAAATTTGAGATATAGAGAAGGAAGAAAGTCCCGTATTTCTCATTAAATACAAACAAGTCAAGATTAGATTAATAACAATGAATATTTTGAGATATTCAAGGACAGCTTTATGCCCTATTAGAAGAACTTTTTCATCCTCAACTTGCTGCTCATTTTTAACACTATTTAAATATAGCCGTTTCATGGTTATTGAAAAGCCAAGGTATAATAATCCCTGAGCTATGAATAGAAACATGTAAAGGAAGAATGGATTTTCTGTTCTCCAGTCCAGAGGACCTAAAATATACAAAATAATTACGCTAATTAAATATAATTGTGTTATTTGCATAGGTCTATATAGAATTTTAATTCTCAAATGGTTCGTATTAATATTTTTCATGTCGTTTTAAATTCTCCCCAAGAATTAGTCTTGGTAATCAGTATTCTTCTAATATACTTTAGCCAATAAAAAACTCTTAAAAAAATATAAAACCTACTGCTAATAATCGAGTCTCTCTTTAATTCTTTAATGTTCTTTATGTTACCTTCATACATTTTCTTCAAATTGGCAGATAGACCGCTGAATCCAAATCCCGGCTTGCCGCCACCATAGTAAACCATCTGAACCGGTAAATGATAATATTCAAAGTGAGAACATATCTTTAAAAAATAATTACCGTCTTCTGCATAGCTTTGGTTTTCATCGTATCCACCGATTTTCTCGAAAATGCTTCTTTTAAATATTGCGACAGAGGTTTGGGGAAACATTTTGAGGCATATGTCTTTAACATTGGCTTTGTATAATCCCTCAATTCGTTTCCACAGTATCATCAGCCCCTTATCGTCTATATCTCCACCCAAAAAATCTATTTCAGGGTGTTCTTGTATAGTTTTCATCTGTATTTCAATTTTTTCAGAAAGCCAATTATCATCCGAATCAAGCAGGGCAATCCACTCACCCGCAGCGGCCTTCATACCTGTATTGCGCGCCGACGAAACCCCACCATTTGGCTTATCTACAATAATGATTGGCATTTTCTTATTTGCTTTAATGTATTGGTTAACCAAATCCAAAGAGTTATCGGTCGAACCATCATTAACGACTATTACCTCCAGTATTTGATCAAAGGCCGTTTGATTCTTTATAGAATTTAACGTGCTAACAATCGTATCTTCGCTGTTATACATAGGGATCACAACAGATATTTTTACTAACACCACTTCTTTTGACACTTAAGTATCTCCAATCACTCTCTAATCTTTTCCCATTCACCCGAATCCGGATTATACTTTTTCACTACTTTCGCAGGAGCACCTACAATAACACTATAGTCAGGAAACATACCGCGCACCACCGAATTAGCACCTACTATACACTGTTTACCGAGAATCGCACCTGCCTGTATTGTAGCGCCGTATCCAATGAAGCAGTTCTGTCCTATTCTAGTTTCTTTAGTTAAATGTTCCTGTTTTAAAATATGGGCACCTATTTGTTTATAATCATGGTCAAGATTGGTCACAAAAACATTTCCCGAAATAGTTGTATCTTTACCAATAACTAATTCAGTTCCACTAGAAACTATATGAAAATTCTGACCTATTGACACATTGTCATGAATAGTTATTTTGCCTCCTTCTCCGTGCGCTTCGATGCGGACCCCCGGATAAATACGAACTCTGTCGCCAATTTTCACTTGCTTTGTACCCTCTAAAATAATCGGTTTTCCTATATATGACAAGTTGCCAAACTTCCCAAATCGGACCTTATAGATAATTGCTCTCATCGCCCAAAAGAATTTTACAATATTCATTAAAGCGTCCCCTTACCCTCTGCACTCAGCAAATCAAATATGCAATAATGACCGGCTGTAAACCCCTCAGCGTATTGTAGCTGGGATTTTTCGAGGCAATAGAATAGCCTTCTTACCAATCTATCACCTTAATTAAACAACCTTAAACAAAGCAACGCATATACTGTTGATATAGTCTCTGATAACGAATATGTACTTTTCATTGACTACCCCTTCTGGATTCCCTGATTGTGTTTTCTCTGAACTCATTCCTTCTACTGCTACATAGCTTGTTCTGAATTATTTGACACTAAATACTCATTTTTTGCATCACTAACAATGGCTTCAATCCAGCTTAGCAAACTGTATTTTCTGTAGATACCTTCATCGACTGGCTCGTATTCGTGTTTGATAAATAGCTCTATGCCTGACCAGTCATGATAGTTCACTACAAAGATGTTGTTCTCATTATAAAAGTCATACTTTATAATATTAGTATTGGACGTAATCAGCTTTCTTTTCGCCCCAAGTGTTTCAATAGTTCTCATCGTCAGACCGCTCTGCTTGTTGTGCTGAATGTCAAATACTGAATTCGATTTTCTTAAGATACTTAGGTTTTCTTTTTCAGATAGTGGCTTGAAATTGAATTCGCTACTCTTTGCGCCTTTGAATTCTGCTACAAACGCCTTATTGTACCAATACTGAATCTTATTTAAAAACATAAATGAAAATATGCGAATACCCTTTCCTTCAAGCAACGGAAACAGACTCCGAATTATTTTATAACGATTCGGATGGGCTGTACATATACTTACGATGTCATATTCTATTTCCACCAGATTGCTGTCTCTTCCAACTTCCTCATATGCCTTGCAATAAAACAGTGGCAGGAAGGTCAATGCTTCAACCTTGTCACAGTCATCAGAATCAAATGAATACGCCATATCAAATAGAGGAATTAAGTCTTTGCTATTAGGATATAAGGTCAATGAATCCCACATATATAATACAAATCGTGCAGTTTTTTGGCTGTTCTTTAATTGCTGAATCATGTCAGTAGTAAACACCTTACAATTCACGATAAAGACCAGGTCATAGCTCTTACCTTCGGTTTCATACATAATCCTGTCAAAATACCTCTGTATCAGAAAACCCACCATGCTCTTTTTTATTTTAATAATTCCCTTTATAAATGAGCTTTCACTGGGTCTATCATCGTAGTAATCAACTGAATATCCCTGATCCTCAAATTCGCCAATAATCTGTTGATGATAATTAAATATCGGGGTTCCGATATATAGCATTCGTTTCTTTTGCATGTTCCAGCCCTCGCTTGCGCACCTTATTCCTTGCCTTGAAACAGTATTCCTGTTGCTTTCATCTCTTCTAACGAGTGCTCGAAGCGACCGTCTTCCTTTTCTAATTTATTGTCTTTATTCTCGGTCTTAACCCATTTTGCAAACTCTTCCATGCCTTTTTCAAAGGTATATGCAGGCAAGAACCGGCACAGATCTCTACCTTTGCTCATATCAGCAATATTATGTCTAATATCGCCTTTTCGAAAATCACCGGATATTTTAATTTCTGAATTTGACGTATACAAGCTCTTCAATGTTTCTGCAACCTGCATAACTGAAACGCTCTCTCCATTGCCCACGTTGATGCATTGGTAATTTGTAGCTTTATTTTCAAGCGCATTACATGTAATCGCAGCCACATCACTAACATGAATGAAGTCTCTACTTTCTTTGCCATCCTCAAAAATGTTAATCGCTTGATTTTGTAGTAGCATCTTCGAGAATATTGAAAGAATCCCTGTATAAGGATTGCTAAGGGACTGGCCAGCGCCATATACATTTTGATATCTAAAGATAGTATAGGGAATGTTTATTGTAGGACACATAACTTCGAGCATTTTTTCTTGAGCTAGTTTTGTATATGCATAGTAGGAAATTGGCGTTAAAGGACATTCTTCTGTTGTATAGCGCAACTCAACTTCACCAGCGCAAACCGGACATTTAACTTCAAAGTCGCCATTTTTCATATGATCAATATCTCTTGATCTAGGTACGACAACCCCATGCTCTTTGCAAGAGTACATTCCCTCACCATAGACCGATCTTGATGAAGCAAGAATAATTTTTTCAACCGACAGCTTGTCTTTTAACATAACGTCAAACAGATTTGACGTTCCCATAATATTTACATCCGTATATCTGCTGATTTCATACATGGATTGACCAGTTCCTGTTTCAGCGGCAAGGTGAATGATGTAATCCGCGCGCTCCAACGCCTTAGCAACATCATCTCTGCTTCGAACATCGCCTTTGATTATAGTGCATTTATCTTTTATGTTTTGATACAAGTATGATTCTTCATAATTGTATCCATGGATTTGTGGAGAAAAATTATCCAGCACGACAACCTCAAATTCGTTATAAATTTTTTTAATAATTGTGTTTCCAATAAAACCCGCACCGCCGGTAATAAGTACTTTTTTCATTTTACTTGTCAACCTTCCCATGTTATCTTGTATTACTCAACTCTATCTCTAATCCCTCGTCAAATGACATGGGATTGAATCACATTTATCATACACAAACATCTACAACCACACTCCAACCCTTCACCCGAACTCCAACCTCCACAACCCCACAACTCT
>Ga0209639_1002630_pt1 | contig 13551 bp, 13 predicted proteins | sample EPASupsiteHSE605_FD_187268 | JGI IMG/M metagenome (GOLD analysis project Ga0209639, IMG submission 187268) | Bioremediated contaminated groundwater from EPA Superfund site, New Mexico - Sample HSE6-05 (SPAdes) (version 2) | ecosystem: Environmental > Aquatic > Deep subsurface > Groundwater >...
AGCAATCTGAAAATTGGAATAAAAAGCAGGCGTAAAATGTGCGGGTGGGATAATGACTTCCTTTGGGATATTCTAAAAAATTAGATGCGTTTGCCCTGCTTAATAGCTGTATACATTAGAACTTACTATTTTTTTATCGTAATTTAGTAACCTGAGCAAAGTGTTGTGCGTCTAACGTTCGAGAATGGCATATCAGGAGGATAAATATTACATTACGGCTGTACTGAATGGCGAAAGAGCTGCATTTGCGAAGCTTGTGAACAAGCATAAGCAAACAGCGTTTAATCTGGCTTTTCGCATAACGCATAATCGCGAAGATGCAGAGGAAGTAGTTCAGGATGCTTTTGTGAATGTGTATCGAAATCTTACTGATTTTGAATACAAATCGAAATTTACTACCTGGCTGTTCCGAATAGTATACAATTTGTCGGTTTCGAAAACACGCCGTAAACAGATTGTACAGCAGACAATTGATGAAAATATTGCAGATAACTACTTTATTGAGTCAACCCGGAGTGATTACAGTTTGCTGCACGACAATGAACGGAAGTTTTACGTCGAAAAAGTGATGGATGTACTGGATTCGGGCGATCAAACCATTCTTACCCTCTATTATCAGGAGGATTGTCCGATAGATGAAATTGCCGAAATAACCGGAAATTCGGTGAGTAATGTTAAGGTGAAGCTTTTCAGGGCGCGGAAACGTTTGTATTCAGAACTGGGAATGCTGCTAAAAGATGAAGTAAGTTCGTTGTTATAAAGATTGAGAAAGGAAAAGAGTATGGAACGCGATGATTTTTTAAAGGAATTGCTGAATAAAAACAGTACACCGATATTATCAGATGATTTTACCGATAAACTGATGGAGAAAATCATGCTGGAAGAAGATCCTGAAGCTCTCCACGAGTCTGTATTACGGAAATGGTGGTTCTGGCTTTCGGTATTTGCAGTGATGTTGGTTGCTGTTGCCTTTATATTATGGATGCCTGGTTTTAATATGCTTCGCTCCTTTGCTCTGAAACCTGAAAGTTTTCTGGGTGGTATAGAGTCGTTTTTCCAGTCAGTCACTTCAATCTGGAATTCATTTAAAGGGTATCCGATAGTATTTATCGTTATATTTGCCACGCTTATTTTGCTGGGCTTCGACAGGATTTTGAAACGTTTCTTCCAGCATAAAACAACGTTTGTATGGCTCGTTTAACTCAATATTTTAATACTTTAACGATTGTTGTATTTGTTTGCTTTTTGCTTTTTGTAGCTTCTTCCTGTAAAAGTCGTGCCTATAAACGACAAAATAAACCTGCTGACAGGTCTTATTATGAGCAGATGTCGGAAAAGTTAGGCTATCCCTTAACAGGAGAAGAGACTCCTGAATTTTTGAGAGGGGTTGAATCGTGGCTGGGTGCCCCTTACAAATTTGGAGGGTGTGATCGCAACGGAACAGATTGTTCCTGTTTTGTCCGTACATTGTATCGTGAAATGTATAAGATAGATCTTCCGCGAAAATCGGAAGATATGCAAAAACAAAGTAAACCTGTTAAACCAGAAGATGTTCGTGAAGGCGATCTGGTGTTTTTTAAGATTAATAACGAAAAGACTTCACATGTAGGAGTTTATATCAGTAATAACCGCTTTATACACGCTTCAACTTCAAAAGGAGTAATGATTAACAGCCTTGACGAGAATTACTATAAAAAGTATTTTCATTGTTTTGGCAGATGGGAGGAGTGATTGATGATTTGAAGTAGTTTAACAATCACATTGTTGATTAATTTCTGTACTGATTTTCGGTTTTGAACAATAAGTGCTATGCTGATTTACAAATAGTCTGATGTTTTTTATTCTGTGCAATTACGACAAATCTCTATTTGTGAGCGGTTTTGCAGGATTTGCCTTCTGAAATCGTTGTATTTATCCGAATTCCATAGTTCTGCAAAAGGCGTTTTCAGGATATTTCCCATTTTTAAATCAGCATCTTTATCAAAACAGCAGGGAACAGTATCTCCATCCCAGGTTATGACACAACTGCTCCACATTCGCCAGCAATTGTTTTGCAAAGGCTTGCGGGTTGTGTAGCTGCCGTCAGACATTTGTCTGTAACGTTGATAATGGGTAATATTGGATTGTAAATCAGTTATTTCTTCCTGACGATAGATTTGTGGTGATTTTAATTCAAGTTTATCAACGCCCAGTTTTTTAGCCAGTTTCTGTATGTCAGGAATCTGATGTTGATTGTGCTTAAAAACAATAAATTGCAGGATTATTTGTGGTGTAGTCTTTCCAGCTTTTTTCTTTGCAGAAACAAGGTTGCGGATACCTTCCATCACTTTTCCAAAATCACCGCCTTTGCGATACATTTCATAGCTTTGAGCATCTGTTCCGTCTAACGATAGGATGATACGATTCAATCCTGATTCAACAGTTTTATAGGCATATTCAGGCGTGAGAAAGTGAGCATTGGTGGAGGTTGCGACGTATATTTTTGCTTTATGAGCTTGCTTTACAAAGCTGAAAAAATGAGGATTCAAGTATGGCTCTCCCTGAAAATAAAGGGTAAGGTAATTACAATGATGCTTAACCTGATTCAGAAACTGCTGAAAGACTTCCTGGCTCATGTTTCCCGTTGGTCGCGAAAACAGACGTTGTCCAGAAGGACACTCCAGACAATGCAGATTACAATGGGTAGTTGGCTCAACAGAAAATGCAAAAGGTTTGCCCCAGTGCAGATTTTTCTGGAACAGTTTCGACAAATGGTAACTTAATGCAAGAGAAACCAGATTGCCTGTTTTTCGGAATGTAAAAGTTTTGAGTAACTGGATTAAGTCTGAAAACATGGAATATTGTCTTAACAATCAAATATTTCGGGTAAGGTTGACGATTAAGCGCGAGCCTTTGAAAAACTCCTTTGCCACAACGCGCAGAAAAGTGTAAACCGGAATTGCAAAAATCATCCCCGGTATTCCAGCCAGACTGCCGGCCATCATGATTACCAGAAATATTTCGAGCGGGTGAGCCTTTACACTGCTTGAATAGATCATGGGTTGTAGCAGTATATCATCAATTAGCTTGCATGCAGCGATAGTTCCGCCGATCTTTAGTACAATCATCATTAAATCAGGCTGGATATTTCCGGAGATAGATGAGGTAATAGCAAGTATCATCCCGATACCGCTGCCAATAAAAACTCCGAGATAGGGGATGATATTGAGTAATGCTGCGATAAAGGCTATCAGGAAAGGTTTGGGAATATTGAGAAAATATAATCCGGTTCCAATCAATAACGTAAGGGCTAATATTTCGAGGCAAATACCGATAAAGTATCGCGAGAGTAATTTGCGGGTTGAACAAAGGATGTTATCCAACTCGTCGTGATAATCTTCGGGAAGCGCAAGTTTGATCGCGTTTGAAAGCAAATGTTCATCCTTCATGAAAAAGAAAGTCATGAAAAGTACTGAAAAAATACCGATAAAAAGAGTTCCGGCAATACTCACGAAGCTTCCTGCAATTGTTGGAAGATCAAGTTTTTGTAGTAGTATTTTTAGTTTTGTATTGATGAGTATATCAAGGGTTTCGTTCTGAGTCATGATTCCCAGTGAGGTTAATTGCTCTTCAATAAAATGAATAGGTTTGTCGAGTGCAGCACTAAGCAGGTTGTAATCGAGTCTGGTGATGGATTCTGTTTGATGTATCAAAAAAGGCATCAGCAGTGAGATCGTTCCTGCAAAGAGCAGAATGAGTATAAACAATGATATAAAAACGGCCAGATTTTGAGGGATACGCACTTTCCGGATATGAATACTTTCGAGAAAATTTACCATCGGGCGACCCATAATCGAAAGGATAAGCGCAATGAGAATCCATACCACAATTTCGAAAAAGAACCAGACGAATAGCCCTGCCAGGGCAATGGTTAATAATCCAAGTATATACTTTCCGGATGATTTCATGGAGGGAATGAATTACAAGTGTAACATGATTTACTATGTACAAATATACATGCAATTTGGGAATAAAATGAAACCTAACAGGTCTTTAAGGAGCCAATTTTTAAAAAACTGTTAATTGTTTTTTAGAAAGATTAACGTTTTTTTCCCGGTTTCTCTCGTTTAAAGAGAATAATCCCAACTCTATCTATATGTTCTTTCAGTTCTTGATTGGTAATAAGATTGTAATTCTGAATATCAAAAAAATAAGGAAGTAAGGTTTCGTTGTTCAGTATTCCTGAAATTTGGTTTGTAATTTCATTGTCTGAAACCCAGATTGCCAGATCTACATCACTTCCCCGTTTAAAGTTGCCTTTTGCGCGCGAACCAAACAGTACACATTTTTCTAATTCCTCGAATTTTGTAAGAATCTGAATAATCTGGCTCAAATCGTTGCTTGTTAAACCGGAAGTATCAGGCTTCATATTTTTGCTTCAAATATAAGTAAACCTGATAAATAGCAGGGAAATAATTGTGTTTGATGATTTCAATAGCTTGTGTTGCAACACTTTCATTATATGTATGTGACAATTCATTTCTTTTTTCAAGCATGTGAATCCACACGTGTCCATCTTCAATGATTTCGGATTGAAATGCCTGCTTTATGGTATCTCTGGGAAATTTTGTGTCAATACCTTGTTCTTCAATATAATCTTTGATGGTTTTCCAGGCAAGTTCAAACGTGAACTCAAATGCTTGAACCAAGCCTCCTGTTTCAATGGGGGTGTAATGCTCTTTTTCTACTGCTGTCTTGAAAAAGAGAAATGCTTTTTCAAAGTTCTGAAAACGCTGTTTCCATCGGATATCCTGATTTTCCATCGTGTTCATTATTTTGTTATTTCACCTTCTCAATTAAATCTTCGGGTGTAAGAAGCCATTGTTCGCCACTGGTCATGTTTTTGAGAGTAAATTTACCTTCTTTTAGTTCATTTTCCCCGGCTAGTGCAACAAAAGGAATCATTTTGTCATTGGCATAACCCATCTGTTTTTTCATCTTCGCTGTTTCGGGATAAATTTCGGCTGGAATATTCTGCTGGCGGAGTTGTTGTAAAACTGGCAAACAGTAATTCATTTCATCTTCGCCAAAGTTAACAAAAAGAATACGGGTTCCGGTTTGTGATTCTTCGGGGAAGAGATTTAATTCATTCATTACGTCATAAATACGGTCGGCACCAAAGGAGATTCCTACTCCTGACACGCCCGGCAAGCCAAAAATTCCGGTAAGATTATCGTAACGGCCGCCTCCGCTTATACTGCCCATTGCAGCATCCATGGCTTTTACTTCAAAGATAGCTCCGGTGTAGTAGTTCAGTCCGCGGGCAAGGGTTAAATCTAGCTCGCATTCGGATTTAACTGGTGTTATTTTGAGATAGTTGAACACGGTGCGGAGTTCTTCTACTCCTGTAAGCCCGATTTTAATATCCCTGAAAAGATCTTCCAGCTTGCTCAGCTTTTCGTCGTTGCTTCCGGTTAGATTAAGTATTGGCTGAAGTTTTTCAACAGCATCCTTTGTGAGTCCTTTTTCGATTAGTTCTTCGTTTACTTTTTCGATACCGATTTTATCCAGCTTATCAATGGCAACGGTAATATCGGTGATTTTATCGGCTTCACCAATAATTTCGGCAATGCCAGACAGTATTTTCCGGTTGTTGAGTTTTGCCACAACACGGATTCCCAGTTTGTTGAAAACGTCGTTCAGGATCTGAACCAGCTCGGCTTCGTAATAGAGTGAAGAGCTACCCACCACATCTACATCGCACTGGAAAAATTCGCGGTAACGACCCTTCTGGGGGCGATCGGCGCGCCATACAGGTTGTATCTGGTAACGTTTAAACGGGAAGCTGATTTCGTTCTGATGCTGAACCACGAAGCGGGCAAAGGGTACGGTAAGGTCGTAACGCAGACCTTTCTCTGAAATTTCAGTAGTCATCTTTTTATAGTCGCTCCACATTTCATCTGAAAGGTTAAGCTTTTCGAGAAAGTTTCCGGAATTCAGAATCTTAAAGAGTAACTTATCACCTTCTTCTCCATATTTTCCCATAAGGGTAGATAGGTTTTCCATCGCAGGAGTTTCAATGGGCAGGTATCCGTAAGTTTTAAATACAGAACGGATTGTATCAAAAATATAGTTGCGGCGCATCATTTCCTGCGGGCCAAAGTCACGGGTTCCTTTTGGGATGGATGGTTTTTGAACAGCCATTATGTTAAATTTTGTGCAAAGTTAAGGAAAATGGAGGAGTGAAATGTGAAACGTGAAATGAGAAAAGAAGTTAGAAGAGATGAGCGAATTCAATCATCTTAATCCCTTTCAATCTCATTTTATAATTAATATCTTTTCAGTTAAGGATTTCAGATATTCCTGACAACCGGGTTCTCCTTCACGGGGAGCCCAGTGTGCAAAGTCTTTATCATCAATCGGATTATAGGGTCCATCTTTTACCTCATACGCTACAGAACCGGGTCCCAGGGCAATAAGCGTATGCCAGGTGCATTCGGCAATTTCAGTTCCATACGAACCCAACTTTGGATCGAGAATTATAGAATCGGTTACTTCTCCTTCATTGTTAAATTCTAATACCGCAATGCGGCCGCGCAAACAGAAAAATACCTCACGTTTATGCGGATTTTCATGTTTGTGCGGGCAGATATATGTATTGGGCTCCATTGCATTGAGCATACGATGCAGCGTATCGCTCATCTCTTTATGGAAATTATAATTTTTACGCAAACGTGCTACATTTTTTGCCTGTAGTGAAACAGGTTCAATAAATGCATCATTGATTTTAATCATTGCCTTCGGTTTTGATAAAGCGTTTCATGCTTCTGGATGCTCCATCCACATATTCAATCATGTAAATAGCCTTTGGAAGTTCTTTAAGGTTAATGCTTTGAATTGATGAATAAACGGCAATACTCTTGATTTTTACACCATCAACAGAATACAGATTCAACATAGAATTTTTTGATTGCTGATTTTCGATGCGAACATATAAAATGTCCTGAGCGGGATTAGGGTAAATATCCCATTTTGCAATCTGCATTAATTTTTCAATACCCGTATTTGTTCCAGCATAGAAATGAATGTTGTCGAGGAAAAGATTATTCCCATGACGATTCGTGCTTTGAAATTTTAAAATGATATTTTGATTTTTATATGCTGATAAATCAATACTTTCCTGTCTCCAATCTGATGCTTGTTGCGGGTAAAAAGCAGTTCCGGAGCTTGTTGAAATGGTTGATAAAGTTTGTCCGGCTTTAGTGTAAACAACAGCAAATGAGTTGCCACAATCTGTAGATGCCAGAACCTTTAATGTATCTGACATAGAGCTTGGTCCTGCATAACGGTACGCAACCATAAACTGTAGTTTAATCTGATTTGAGTCAGGAACGTTGTATAGTGGACTGAGTAATTCGTCTTTCTGACTCGAAATAGGAGTATAGTTGCTACATTTCATATATACAGCCTTTGTGCTGCCACTAATTCCCTGAATTGTAATTGTATCCCAGGTAATGCCAAAATCAGGGTTATTCAATATCCAGTCATTACTGAGGATTGTTCCCTGATCAAATCCCTGAAAATAAGGTAATGTATAGTTGTTTCTGAGATTGAGACGCTTTACAAGCTGATTATTGATAGAATCGTAATCCACAAAATTTGAGTCAGCTTTGATGCGAACAAAAAATTCAGTTTTGCCCAAGTGCTGAGCGGTAATTGCAGGTAAGTTCAATGTATCGAGTTTACCGGGGGTTAAATTGATGCTCGTATGGAACGAAAGTTCAGGTTCGTTATTGAAATGATAGTAAACCGTATAACCATGGACTGTACTATCCCCCGAGTTCGAAATCACAACTTTTGGTTGATGAGTGAGGCCACAGGCAAAAATATCGTTAGGACTTTGAATTTCTTTCACGAATGGGTCGTAATGATTTTGAGCAGGAATAGCAGGAGTATAAGTTTGAGCAAGAGATTGATAAGCAGCATATGTGTTGATTAATCCGTTTCCGTAGGTATTGTCTTCTCCAGCTACTCCTAAATCCATCGCTGTATTATAAAGAGCCATCAGAATGTCATGGCCTGTTGCTTGCGGAAAAGCTTCTTTCAGTAATAATACTGCTCCTGTAACATGTGGACCAGCCATTGATGTTCCGGAAAGATATGCATAAGCATTATGTCCGATGGAAGAGCGAACGTTTTGTCCGGGAGCAGAAACTTCCGGTTTTATTTTCAATGAACCTGTTCCCGGACACCAGGTAGGACCACGGCTCGAAAAATCACTGATGGGATATCCGCTGCTGTTTGCATCCAGACTTCCAACTGTAAAAACATTTACCAGATTGGTGTTGATGGTTTGTAAACCAGAGATTGTTCCAGGATTTGGACCTTCATTTCCGGCAGAAAATACATTGGCAATACCTGCAAGTTCCACAGCATCAAGAGCCAGGCTGTAAGGTGTATTACACAGGCAAGTGTCAGAATATGAATGATATCCCCATGAATTATTGATGGCATCAGGAATATCGTTGGTGGTCGCAAAATTGCTGTCAGGGTTTAATGCCCATTGGTAAACATTAACAATAGCACCTAACGAAAGTGCATAGGCCAAATCTTCAACAATTGGATCGGTGGCAATAAAATAGGCTTTGAATGCCAACCCGACGGTGTCGTGAGTTTGCGGATCCATTCCCAGAGTAGTCCCCAGGGTATGTGTTCCGTGGCTTCCCGAAAGATCGACAGGGATTTGACTATGCGCCGGAAGCCAGGCTTGTGTCAGTGGAACATAAAATCCCAGAAAGCGATTTCCCAAGGCTGGATGATCGATCCAAACACCTGTATCTACGCTGAACGAACGGCGTCCATGACCCGTATAACCCATAGCCCACATTTCAGGAGCCTTTACTGCAGTAAGCCCTGCTTCATGTCCGGCAGGAGATAGTTTTGGAGTTGCTTCTGTTCTGGATATGGGAGCAATAAACGATGCTTTATGATCTTCACTGGCTTCAATTTGTTTTATATCCGGATTTTGTGCAAGGGCAGTAAGAAAATCGCAATCAACTTCTGCAATTACCATGTTTACAATCCATAATGATTTTATAATCCTGATTTTAGTATTGTTCTTTTCCAGAAAACGAAGCAGATTTTGCTGATGCTGCGTGTTTTGCTGATGTAATTGATTCACCACAAATAAAGCACGTTCCGAAACATTCATCTTCTGTGCTTCAATCTGTTGCTTTAAATCGGCAAGTGATGTTTGGTATGAAAGAAAGATATCTACTCTCACTTTTTCTTCCTTTAATTTAGGGTCTGTAGCTTTCTTTGATAATGTCATCGAAAGTTTTTCCGTTTGTGCCTGAGTGATGGTTGCTAAAAGAGATAACAGGATTGTCAGGCTTAGAATTGATTTTCTCATTCTTCTATAATTGGTTGATTTTGAATTGTTTTAGGAGGAGTTTGTTTTGGGAGGAATATCAAGCGAAGCGATTGATCGTACGTAATGTAATTCCAAACCCAGTTGATAAATATAAAGATTTTATTTTTCAGCCCAAAGATAGAACGAAGATGGATAAGCATCCATACCATCCATGCAAATAATCCTTTAAAATGCACGTAAGGTAAATCAACAACAGCTTTATTTCGTCCAATAGTGGCCATAGACCCCAGATCTTTGTAGCAGAAAGGCTTCCATTGCGGCTGTGGCAATTCGCTTTTGAGATTTCTGGCGAGGTTCCGGGCCTGCTGAATTGCAACCTGCGCTACTTGTGGATGCCCGTTTGGGAATGATTCTTCAGTCATATAAGCGAGGTCACCAAGTACAAAAATACCATCAAATTCTTCGATTGCATTAAGCCTGTTTACCTGGATACGATTGCCACGAGTGAGAGCACTTTCGGGTAAACCTGGCGCCTTATTTCCTGCGATGCCTGCTGCCCAAATAACTGTATTTGAATCGATAGGAGTGTGATTATTGAAAAAGACAGTTTGTCCGTCATAATCTTTTACCTGAGTATCTGTCAAAACTTCTACTCCCATTCTGATCAAATATTCACGAGCTTCCTTTGAGGATTTTTCACTCATTCCGTTCAGTAATCGTGGAGAGGCTTCTATGAGTATGATTCTGATTCTGTTGCAGTCCAGTTCGGGATAATCTTTCGGAAGTACATATTTCTTCATTTCAACCAGGGAACCGGATATTTCCACACCGGTAGGGCCTCCTCCCACAACAACCAGGTTCAGTAATCCCTGACGTTTATCCGAATCGGATTCTACAATTGCATCTTCAAAATTGTGCAGCAAAATATTCAGAAGTTCAATAGATTCCAGAACATTTTTCATTGGACGAGCATAGCGTTGAAGGTTTTTCATGCCGAAGAATGAAGTATTGGCACCCATTGCTAAAGTCAGATAATCATAATGCAGGTTTCCCATTGAAGTTTCAATGGTTTTCTTTTCGGGATGAATCCATTGTAATTCGGTTATACGAATGAATATATTGTGTTCTTTCTGAAATATTTTACGAATGGGGAACGAGATATCCCGTGGTTCTAAGCCAGCGGTTGCAACTTGGTAAAACAAAGGTTGAAACTGGTGATAGTTGTTTTTATCGATAATAATTACCTGATAATTAGATTTACGAAGTTTCATTGCCAGCTCCAATCCGGCAAATCCACAGCCTATTATAACCACTCTCTTTAATGTTGAATCCGGTATGTTGATATGCATATTTTTCTTGTTTACAGATAGATAATAATTAGCTAGAGTTTACATCAGTTACAGGTTTGAGTTCTTTTACTTTCTCTTTTTGGGAGCGTTTCCAAATTGTCAGGGTGCCAGTCGCTTAATTTTCCAGCCGCTTTTCTTTTCTTTGTCAACACAGAATTTAAAGCGGTCATGTAAACGATTTTCTCTTCCTTGCCAGAACTCAATTCTTAGAGGAAGAACGCGATATCCTCCCCAGTTTTCCGGTTTTGGAATTTCTTTTCCTTCATATTTTTTTTCACATAACTGAGCAAGCATTTCCAGATAGTTACGATCAGGAATCGTTGAGCTTTGCTCAGAAACGGCTGCACTGATCTGGCTCTGGCGAGGGCGGGTAGCAAAGTATTCATCCGATTCTTTCTTTGATACTTTTTCTACCATGCCTTCAATCCTGACCTGACGTTCCAGTTTTGGCCAAAAGAAAACCAGTGCTGCATTGGGATTGTTCTTTATGTGGTTTCCTTTCCTACTCATATAATTCGTATAGAAGACAAAGCCACGCTCATCAAAGTCTTTCAACAACACTATGCGTGCCGAAGGGAATCCCTTGGTTGAAATGGTTGCGAATGTCATGATATTTGGTTCCTCTTCGCCTGCATTCACAGCATCTTGAAACCATGTTGCAAATAATTTTATCGGATCCTGCTCAAGAGAATTTTCACTCAGGACTCCTTTCCCATAATCTTTCCTTAAATTTGCCAAGTTCATAGTCAACTTATAATAATTTACAAAAATACAAACGATGTTGCTGCGTAAAACCATAATTTCAACCTTTTGTTTGCTGATCTCAATATTTGTTCATGCACAACCCGGAGGATCGGTAACCAACGCTCAGGATTACAACAAAGCTGTTGACTTACTTCGACAGAAACAATACCAAATGGCAATTGATCTTTATTCGAAAGTGATTGAACGAAATCCGGTGTTCTTTGAAGCATTTACAGATCGTGCACGTTGCTATCAGGCGGTAAACCGTGATGAAGAGGCATTAAACGACTTTAAATCGGCTATACAAAAGAATGCAAATTATTACCCTGCATGGATTTACAGAGGTGTTTTTTATACGGAACGAAAAGATTTTTTCAAGGCCATTGATGATTTTTCGAAAGCCATGAAGCTTAAACCTCAATTAACTGAACCCTTGCTCAAACGGGCGGAGGTTTACATACAGCTTCAACGATGGGATGATGCAGTGGCAGATATTACCAAAGCTCTCGAAATTAATAAAACAGATGCAAATGCTTTTTTTCTGCGTGGTGGAATATATGAAGTGAAAAAACAAAAGAAAGAGGCTTTTGCCGATTATACATCCGCCATTAAAAATAAACCAAACTATGCCGAAGCTTTCTACAAGAGAGGATTAATCAATGCTTCGTTTGGCGATTATACAAAGGCTCTTTCTGATTTCAATCAGGCTCTTAGTCTGAACAACGTTTATGAAGAAGTGCTACGTGCAAGGGCAGATTTGTATTATTACAATAAAAAGTATAATGAAGCTTACGCCGAAATTACCCGGGTTATAGAAGCATTTAAAGCCAATGAATCGGAATTGTATTATAAAAGAGGAGTTTGCTTAAGTGCTATTGGAAAATGTCCGGATGCAATCAAAGATTTTAATAAAGCAGCAAATATATCCCGTGAAAATGATTCGGCGTATGTTCAAATCGGTAACTGCTATATGCGAATGGATAAAAAGAGCCAGCAGGCTATGACCTACTATCGCCGGGCTATGCAGGCAAATCCTCAAAATGCCGAAGCATATCTCGGAAGGGCAAAAGTATATCTGGATATGAAGCGCCCTCAGCTTGCACTACAGGATTTGGACGAAAGTCTGAAATTTGGGAAGCTTGCCGAGGCTTATTATTTACGTGGAGCTTTACGCGATCAGAATAATGATAAAAAAGGTGCTTGTGAAGATTTAAAAATGGCGGCTCAGCTTGGTTATACCGAAGCACAGCGTAGAGTAGCTGAATATTGCCCGGAAATGTAAGTGATGTTTTGTGTGAAATAGTGCATGAAACTAAAGATTTTAAAACATCTTTAGGCTTGTTATTGTTTATAAGGAAATCATGCAGCGAATTAAATTATGATTATAAAAATAATAAGTGGGAGAGTAAATATATTGCTTGTATTGTTGTTTGTTATGCAGGTACTTATATCCTGTGGTCAGAATAAAAATGAAATAAAAACGGATAAAAGGATTGTTATGAATGAAGATAGCATCAACCCTATACAAAAAAGTGAAGAAGAGTGGCGGAAACAACTTACATCCGAGCAATATTATATCTTACGTGAAAAGGGAACTGAGCGTCCTTTTACAGGAAAACTTTTGATGAACAAAGAGAAGGGTGTGTATAAATGTGCTGCTTGTGGTAATGAATTGTTTACCGATGAAATGAAGTTTGATTCTCACTGTGGATGGCCCAGCTTTGATAAAGAAATAAGTGGAGGTAAGATAGTAAAATCAGTGGATCGGTCACATGGGATGATACGCACTGAAATTACCTGTGCCCGCTGTGGTAGTCATTTAGGTCATCTTTTTGATGATGGACCTACTAAAACTGGGCAGCGTTATTGTGTGAATTCTCTTTCACTTGAGTTTGTGAATGAAAAAGAAATGAAAATGGCTGATTCGGAGAAGAACACGATCGATACCATCACCTTGGGAGGTGGTTGTTTCTGGTGTGTGGAAGCAATCTATCAGAAATTGGAAGGTGTTATTAAAGCAGAATCGGGCTATTCTGGTGGAAAAGCAGTCAATCCAACGTATGAAGATGTGTGCGAAGGAACTACCGGACATGCCGAAGTGGTTCA
>Ga0209639_1002637_pt1 | contig 13534 bp, 10 predicted proteins | sample EPASupsiteHSE605_FD_187268 | JGI IMG/M metagenome (GOLD analysis project Ga0209639, IMG submission 187268) | Bioremediated contaminated groundwater from EPA Superfund site, New Mexico - Sample HSE6-05 (SPAdes) (version 2) | ecosystem: Environmental > Aquatic > Deep subsurface > Groundwater >...
GCTCGCCGTCGCCCGCGGCCTCTGCGAACGGCTGGGCGACTGCCGGGCCGTTCCCATCGCCTCCCTCCGGGAGGAGCCCGGGCCGATCCGCCCCGCCGCCGACCGCGTCGGGATCGTCTATCCCGTCTATTTCTCCGGCGTCCCGTCGATCGTCGCGGAGATCGCCGCCCGCCTCGACCTCGGCGGAGCCCGGTACGTCTTCGCGGTCTGCACCACGGGCGGCTCCGGCGCCACGCCCTCGCTCCGCCAGCTCGACCGGGCCCTGAAGGAGGGGGCCGGGGGAAGAGGGCTCGACGCCGGGTTCGCGGTGCGGATGCCCGGGAACTACATCCTGCTCTACGACCGCCCGGCGGAGGGCCCACTCCAGCAGACCCTCGCGGACGCCGACCGGCGAGTGGCGGCGATCGCCGGGGCGGTGGACCGCGGCGAGCGGACGATGCCCCGGTTCTCTCCCGCCGGCGCCGTCATCCACCGGTTCTTCTATCCCCGGTTCGTCGCCGGGGCGCACGAGGCCGACGCGAAGTTCACGGTCGACGACCGGTGCACCGCGTGCGGGACCTGCGCGGCCGTCTGCCCCGTCGGCAACGTCCGGCTCGAGGCGGGCCGGCCCGTCTGGCTTCACCGCTGCGAGCAGTGCATGGCCTGCATCCAGCTCTGCCCCACCGAGGCCATCCAGGCCGGCCCGAAGACCGCGTCGCGGGGGCGGTACCGCCACCCCGGGGTCTCGGTCGGCGCCCTCGCAGGCCGGGAGGGCGACAGCCCTGGCGAGCACGGCCACGCCGGCCCTCCCGTCGCGGACGAGATCGGCACGGTGCCGGTCCGCCGCTGAAGCGATTCCGATGCCGATAGGGATCGCGCGTCCCACGGAAACCTATATGGATAGAACCTCCAAAGGGGCGTGCGAGAGACACCCATGGAACGCACACACGAAGGACAGGTCCGGCACCTCGACCCCGACACCCGGCCGGTCAACCCGGCATTCACCAACGTCGTCGTCGTAACCGGCCCGGTGAAGACGGTGTACATCGGCGGACAGGACGCGGTGAACGCCGCCGGCGAGATCGTCGGGAAGGGCGACCTCCGGGAGCAGGTCCGGCAGGTCTTCGTCAACCTGCAGGGGTGCCTGGAGGCCGCGGGCGCCGGGCTGGAGCACGTGGTCAAGTGGAACGTGTACGTGGTCGAGGGGAACTCCTTCGAGGCCGGGTACGAGGTATTCCAGGAGGTATGGGGCCGCCGCCCGAATCCGCCGGCGATCACCGGGATGTACGTCGCGGGGCTGGCGAACCCCGACTTCCTCGTGGAGATGGACGCGATCGCCGTCGTGCCCCTGGACTCCTGATGAGGCACCGCTGGCGAGAAGGAGGACGAGCATGACCGATACCGGAGCGCCCGGAGAGGAGGACCTCGTTGTTACCCGCGTCTTCGACGCACCCGTCGAGCAGGTCTGGAGGGCCCTGACCCAGTCCGAGCAGGTGAAGCGCTGGTGGGGACCGGCGGGCTTCACGGTCCCGGTCGCCGAGATGGACCTTCGCGAGGGCGGCACCTCGCTCGTTTCGATGCAGGCGCCGCAGGAGATGGGAGGTGTTGTTCTGTACAACACCTGGGAGTACACCAGGATCGTTCCGAATGAGCGGCTGGAGTTCATCAACCGGTTTACGGACCAGGACCGCAGGGTGCTCGACCCCCGGGCACTCGGCATCCCCGAGGGCGTTCCGGGAGAGGTGCCCCACGTGATCGCGTTGAGGGACCTCGGGGGGACGACCGAATTGACCTACGCCGAGTACGGCTACACGACGCACTCGGCGCGGGAGATGTCCAGGGCGGGCCTGGAGCAGGTCCTCGATAAACTGGCCGAACTGTTGAATCACCGGTGACCCGCGAGAGACGGGGGAGCCGGGAGGACGCCGGCGGCGGCTCGAGCGCCGGCCGTGGCCTGCCGGGCGGCGTGCCTACTCGCTCTGCATCCGCTCGAACCGTGACCCGAGGTCGCGGAGCTGCCCGTCGTCGAGGACCCTCCGCGCTGCGGGAAGGACCTCGCTCTCCTCGTCCGTAGCGTGGCGCTGGATCTCCTGCTTCAGGATCTCGAGCCGGCGCCCCCACTCGCTCCTCTCCATCGAGCCGCCGGCATCGAGCTCCTCGAGGCGCCGGCGGATCGCGGCGTGCCCCTTCCGGGCGTCGGCGACCAGGTCCCGCGTCTCCCCCCGCTCGAGAAGCGGGTAGAGGAGCTGCTCTTCGGCCGCCATGTGCCCGAGGAGCTCCTTCTTCATGGGCGCGAAGACCGGGCCGAGTTCGTCGTCGCCCTGCTTCCGGAGGCGCATCTCGAGCTCGGCGATCGCTCTGTCGGTCTTCCTGTGGTCCTTCCGGATGTGCTCGACGATCGTCAGCTGCGATACCTGCTGCGTTGCCATGCTGTTGCCCCCTGCCCTGCCCGGGCCGGTACGCCCTCTACGGCGAGGAGTCGTGTTAACCGTTTCGGTACCTCCGGGCCGGGGATGACGGGGCCGGCCGGTGCGGGGTGTGCGGGTTGGAATGAGATGCAGTGTCGGGAGGTGCGGTTCTGCGAGACGTGCGGCCGGCGGGAGTCAAGGAGGGCGGTGGAGACCGGAACCCGGCGTCTCTCATTCTCACGGCGGGGGTGGAGCGACGGACGCTGCCCTCTACCATTCCCCGGCATTGTCGTGGCGGCTGACGGAGCGTGCGTCCCCCTCCTCTTTTATCGGGTGGAGGGTAGCTAGACCAAGCGGGTCATCCATGGCAACTGTGGTCCATATCTTGAAGTGAGAATTACTCGGCTCTGCGCTAATATGGGTTAAAGATTTGTCCGTATAACTTAAAGATAAATTATAATGAGAATTTGTCGTTATTGCGACTTTGAAAATTATTCCGACGGCGAGTTGTGCGAACGATGCCGCCAGCCCATCGCTAGAATTAGACATGAATTTTTTAATATTGGCATTTTCATTAAACAAAATTATCAATATTACGCTATTATAGGAATTTTTCTCGTATTATATGAATTCACCATAAGGGAAGACTCGGCCAATCTCGAAATTTTTTTTGGAATTATTCCTCTGACTGTGTCGATTTACCTAATTTTGTATTTGGTGATCAAAGCTGGACAAATAATTATATCACGACAATGGCAACCAGCAGAAAAATTCATTCATATTGATAATATATTTCAATTTTTTATATTCGCACTGATCCATATAGCATTGGTTTTGGTTCCATTGGCGAGTTTGCCACATGAGGTACGGAATTATATGGGTTTTTTATCGGCAACGTTCCTTTTCCTCGTGTTAATCTCGTCAGCTCTACATCATGAATACCATAGAAAAGCGTTTAGGATTTTATTAACGAGTATTTTGTTTTTTGAAGTGTTTATCTTATTAGCAATCTCATTTCCATCCGTTATTAGAATCTGTGGCAATGGATCCATATTAGATTACTACGCATTTCTTATTCAATTAACTCTATATTTGGCTTTAGGTGGTTACTCTGCGTATTTTTTAACAACCGTATTATTTATTGGAATTTCAAAAGGACATCAATCGTATCTATCGTTCATTAAACAAATTTTCGGTGAAGATAAAAATATGAGTCTATCTGTTGGAGTGATTGTGTTGTTCGGACTCCAAATCGGTTTCTTTTTACTCAACGATCCGTCAATATAATAACACACATTTTAGAGTCGAGTTTTTTTTTTAGAAATGATAATTTTAAGAATATACTCCCCAATCACGAGGGATAAACCATTTCGGAGAAAAATTTACGAAATCCTTCGGATCAAATTTCTGATCAAGTTTGGTTATCGCCAAGAGTTGGCTTGGAAGTATTGATAGGTTGTGGGGGCTCTCCGGGCTATCTAAATCATAGAAGTGATATCGATGTAGGCCATCTTTGTATCTTTGACTCGGCCCGAAATCGTATGGAACGCATGTTCGATGGATTGTCCCTTTCTCTATTGAAGCGATCGTCACATCAATGAGTCTCTTTTCATGAATTGCCGAGATGAATACATCTTTATTATTCATATATTTCCTATCGGACCAAGGCTATTAAAATTTTCTCATCTAATTGAAATCCACTTGAGTTATTTCCCTGACGATAGCCTGTCACCGAGAAGCTGCGTTTTACGCGTCTTTCTTGTTGCGACGATGGCGAAATTGTGTGATTGGTTGGATTTTCATTTAACGAGTAACGCACCACCTGTTTCACCGTCAATCCGCAGATCGTAAGTTATTGTGCAATCTATGGCAGGGCTCTAACCGGGGAAGTGGTCGAAACGGAAAAATCGATCTGGCAGTTCTCATGGATCACCCCCCAATCCGCATCGCTCCAAGATCGGCACGGATCTGCTGGTGCGAATCCTGCGGCAGGCCGGGATTTCCCGTGATGATTGGCAGATGGGATAACAGTGCTGCTTTTTACACATGCAGTTGGTGGCCTGCGGAAAGCTCTGCGATGTAATAAATGGAGAGATAGCAAGAGAACAGAAAAAGCGGTCCTCCAACCTTCATTACCATGTATACTAAACATCGGGGCTGGATTTCGTTATATCTACTTTCCAAATCTTTCTCACTTCGGGGAGAACATCAACTTCACCATCTCGTTTATAGTTGAGTAAAATTTCAGGGATTGCTGCATTCTGGTCTTCAAAGTATCTGTATAAGATATTACTCATTTTTGCCGCATTTTTTCTATAATGCGGTACTTCATCTCTCCTGATTTGTGAGGTACATTGTTCCTCAGGGGCAGCCCTCTCTTTGAGATTATTTTCTTTCATCAGTTTATCTAATGCCCCTAATATTGTTGTGATCTGATGCTCGGAGAAATCTCCGAGGCGGTGCTTAAGATAATTGTATAATAAATGGATTGTATCGTCTAATCCCGGTTGGCTTAACAGTAATAATTCGACAGTCATTAGATCCAACAAATGAGGGGGCGGTCTTGGGATTCCCCCTTCTGGATCAGCAGAGATCACTAGCCAATTATATAATCCAGTGTTTGCTTTTTCTTTCTCTTCATCATCATCCGAGATTAATCCTCTATGTATGACATTTTCGGCTTCAGGAAGTAAACTAGGGTCAATTTGAATAAGAGAAGGGTATACGGGTGCGATCGAGATATCATAATCTGCAATTTCTTTCAGTATGTTTTTACAGATTTGAGCTTGGCCAACCCGATCAATCTGTAATAAGGCGGGAATGAGGAGATCCCCCAGAACCCGAACAATTCCGTCTAGCTGATTTTTTACCTGGCTTCCGAAAAAGGGCATTGGATCATTTTTCTGCATCTCTAAATCTTCTCTTAAAGACGCCCAATGCGTCTCAATTTTATCAAGAAATACTTGTAACTCATCCGCGGTCCAATCGATGAGATTAGATGTCTTAGAGAAAAACTGCCTCAATGGTATATTAGAGGCGCGGGCAAGATCCCATGGGAAGGGATCACCTCCAAACCCATGGACTGTCCGATTTTTCTTCCCATTTTCACCAATCCCATATTGGATAAAGCGGCGGAAATTGGTCTTCAAGAGAGATTCCTTAATGATTTGTTTTGCCGTACCTTCCTCAGGTTCAGGGAGATATAGAAATGCAGAAATGGGTAACCCGGTATCTGCCGGCATGCCGCTTTCATCGGCCCGTAGCCATAAAACTCGACCGAACTCGGATGCTTGATTGACGGCCAAGTAGCGATTATTGAACAGATGGAGAAGTCGAAGGAGTGCTCTTTGTCGGGCTACACATACCTCTGAAATTCCGATTCGAAGTAAAAAGTCAATTGATTCGTCCAAATCATTCCGATCCATCCTTTCGATAGAAATCCCGTCGAGCCATTCCCAATCTTCGAAAGGATCTCTCCATTTTGAGGGAATTGAAGGAACGGTGATATCATATCCAGGGATTGGGAGCTTAAGAAGCTTAGGTAATTCCGGAATTACGGTTGCAGGCTCCATTGCATAGAGGGTTCGCGGGAGTATTTTCCCTACTGCGTCATGGAAAATATAATAATTCTGGATTATCGGATCTCGATAAAGATTCAATCCCAATGAATATGCTTCTTCTAGATTATCCGGTAAAAGGCGGAATGATAGCCTCGAAAGAATCTCAGGGAAAACTGCCATTAATCGTTGGGCAAATAAGACTGGGAATAGTGAGATCAGGGTTTCGTTTTCTCTTAGGCTTGTTTGGAATTGAGGGATAGAAATTGATAGAACTGAGAATAACCTATTTACGATTTCCTCCGGCATCACAGCAACATTCATTCGACTGAAGCGAAGAACAATCGCGTCTCGATTCCCTGTTCGTAATAGTGAGAGAATCGAAAGAATTGGAGAATCTTGGGAAACATATTTTGTCGCTGCGATTACTCCATCATTGAAAAGCGACATCATCCCACAATGATAGGGCAATCCTGCCGTTTCGAATACATTAAGCATCATGTACGAGGGTATCAGGTCGGATATTTCCGATTCTGACGAGAACGTTAGCGATGTTTCGTGAATAGTAAAATGCCCGGGATCAAAACCAATTTCTCTTCTCTGAGTTTGGGAGGTTGAGCGGGGATCGGATTGAAGTGATGATACCAATTCTAAACATTCAGCCGTAGGATTGAGGCCCAGTAACTCTAATTCAGCATTTCTTTTTTTATCCTCTTCACTAGATTCGAATTGTCTCCGACTCTGTTCAAGAGCTTTTACTAACAATCGCCCCCATGCCTCTTGACTATGAGTTGAAATGTCCTCTTCTGGCTTTATTTTGCCATTTATTGATTGAAGAACTGTTGTTGCTTGCCTAGCAAGACCTTCCGCCTTGTCAAGATCCCCCAATTCAGCCAGTATTGATGCACGCCTGAGTGTGAATAGCGGAAAATTATCCGTCTCCAATGGCCAATTGTCCTCTCGTAGGTAATTCCTGACTTGTTTTTCATCGAATACAAATAGAGCGCTTAATGCCCGCTCGTAACCCAACTGTTGAAGGCGTAGACTCTTCCCTTGGGTGTTCCGTTCCAAAAACTCGATTTCCTCCGAATATCGTACTAGATCCTGACTCGCTCGTGCAGACCTGGCAAGGGATTGGTGGAGAGAGAATCGACACTCAGCAATCCATTCATTCTCCTCATCTATTGCTAGGTTTTCAGAAGGGATAGTGTAGGATGCAGGCTCGCCATCAGGTCCATTAGTTAGATCCGAGCGGCTAAGCACTTTATCGATCTTGGATATCCATTTCGGAGAGAGTGGGCATGCGGTGGTTTCGAGCCGCCAATTGAGTTCGTAAAACAGGGATATGGATTGATTTGGTGGAATTTTATCAATACTATTTAACACAGGATCGATCCAGTGTTCTGTATAATCCCAAAGACCTGAACGATATCTTTTCGGCGCAATAAGCCATCCTGGATACTTCTCTCGGTCTGAGCGCCATTGGATGAGAAGATTACCAAGAGTTTCAGCAGTTAACGGTAAATCAGGAAATTTCTTTCCAGACGAAACGAAGAGCTGCGCTTGGTTGATTGCGATTCTCCTCTTGTCCTCCTGGGTATCTCCAAAAGAGCTATTAGATCGTCCTAATCTGATAAAGTCAACATACTTCTGTAATTTATCTAGAAATTTCAGAATTGCTGCACGATAGGGGTCCTTTTCCCCGCTATTTATTGCATCATCGACTTCGTCAGCAATTTCTATTGGAATTATCCCCTGGGATCGGTAAAACATCTCTTTGATTTCTGGAAGCCTCTTTAGGCCGATGAAGTAGATTTCAGGGGTTACACCCTTTAACTGATCAATCGCCCACCTCAATGGACCTGTAAAATTGGGATCTTCTCCCGAAAAGCCGATAAGACAAAAAACACTTCCCGCCAGTCCTGATTTTAACGTAGCGGAGAAAAATCCATGAGTTGTCTCATAGGTTTCATAATCTCTATTAGTGATGATGTAGGGTCCTTTCGGGAGACTCCCGTGCAATTTGATTATTCTTGGTCCATTAGCCTCCCGGAAATCTCTAGACTCCAATATCAATGTATAATTTGAAATATCCTCATTATCGTTTGCTCTATCGAGCAAGGTATCATAATTAGTTGTATAGACATCGATCCATGGTAAAGAGAGAAGACGGAAATGAGCTTCACCGGGATTAAATTCGCTGTCTGGGAGAAGCGAAGAGATGAGATTGTCTAATTCATCTCTTCCGAAACTGGCTTCAAACAAGGAAGCTATATCCAAGAATGTTACTTCCAAAGGTTGTGAATCATAATCTGTCGGGTTTTTCCCCTTATTGCTCGGGAGCATTTCCCTGATTCGCGCCTGCATCGCTTTTGCTAAATCATCGAAAAGAGGGAACTCCGATTGACAATTAGGGGCGATGGGGATAGCGTTACGACTGAAGCCAGCACCGACAAGTACGGCTGCCTTCTTGTCTACCAATTTGTTAGCTAATTGATATATTGGGCTTGACTCTTCGAGAATGACCATAAAGCATTTCCATATTCAGTGGTTTTCCGTCAACTCTAGAACAGTTAACCGATTGCAAATATCTTTGAATTTTCGCTTTAGACGTTCGATTCCAGTCGGACTACTGTTTGATAACGCTCGGCTGGTATCGTTGCCGTCACTATGGACGATACCTGCCTCGCCCCGGAGGGCCGCGCTCGTCGCGATGAACCGGAAGTGCGCCCCGGTCGGGGCACTGGCGGGATAGGACTGTTCAAAACCGGCCAAAAAGATCGCGCGGCTCACCAGGAGACCCATCACGAAAAAAACCCCACAACCTCTATCTCATCCCCGATACTTGAAGAGATCACACAGGTGAAGGCCGCCCATAATGACCACAGCAGAAAAAAAGATCCCGATCGTCCGCGAAGTCCAGGCAAAGAGCATCCTCTCGAAGTCGAAGATCTACCCCTGGGTCGTCAACCCCTACACCGGGTGCGAGCACGCCTGCTCGTACTGCTACGCCCGGTTCATGCAGCGGTTCTCCCCGCACCCCGAGCCCTGGGGCGAGTTCGTCGACGTCAAGGTCAACGCGCCGTCCCTCCTGCGGGCGGAGGTCACAAAGAAGCGGCGGGCGAAGGTCTGGGTCAGCGGCGTCTGCGACCCCTACCAGCCCCTCGAGGCGCACTACCGGCTGACCCGGCAGTGCCTCGAGGTCCTGGCCGCGAACCGCTGGCCGGTCGTGGTCCAGACCCGCTCGCCGCTCGTCCTCCGCGACCTCGACATCATCCGGGACGCACGCGACTTCGAGGTGGGCCTCTCGATCCCGACCGCGGACGACGCCGTCCGGGAACTCTTCGAGCCCTGCGCACCCCCTATCGCCGAGCGGATCAGGGCCCTGGACGAGCTGCACCGCGCCGGCGTCCGGACCTACGCCATGGTCGCCCCGGTGCTCCCCGGCGCCGAGGGGCTGGCCGAGCTCCTGAAGGGAAAGGTCGACTACGTGCTCGTCGACCGCATGAACTACCACTACGCCGACCGGGTGTACCGGGAGCACGACCTCGAGTACGCGCTCACCGACGAGTTCTATCGTCGGGCGACGCGGAACCTCCGGTCGCTCTGAGCGGTCGGGCGCCCCCTGCTCATCTCCAATTCCGACGCTTCCGCCCGATCGTTCGAGCCCCGGTGATCGTGCCGGGCAATCGCCTGCCCAAACTCGCCCACCTGACACGCGCCGACGATGGCCGGTCCTCTCGGACCTGTGCGAAGCCTACCGGACCTCTTCGAGGGCTACTCCCGACATACCCCTGCGAATTCGATGATCCCGAGCGCGCCGCCCTCGATCTCCTCGGCCCAGCAACGGCCAGTCCGGATGCCGAAGGGAGCAGCACGCCCCCGTGATGCCCTCTCATCCCGATCATACCCCCATCGAACGCGACTCTGCTCGATGAAAAGAGATCCAGACGACGTCGACGACGTCGCAGCGGCGGTTTCTATTGAGTTCGTCGTACAGGCCGTCGACGTTCGTATCCGGGAGGGGTGACTGTCGGCCGGGGCCGTGAGTATCGCCTCTGCGGACGGCGTCTCCCTCGCGACCGCGTGGCTTTCAAACACTTTCCAAAAGGTATAAGTTCGATTCAAACTCTCGGTTATTCTGATAACTGGTTGTTATCAAAATAAACAATGGTTAGGTGAAGTTGAGTCCAACGTCATTCGAGGAACTGATTCGGAAAGAGCGCGAACAACGTCGGGAGTACATCCTCGACAGTGCGGAGGAGCTCTTCGTCAAGGGCGGGTTCTCCGGTGTTACGATGGAGGGGATCGCGCAAAAAGTCGGCCTGAACAAAGCGACCCTCTACCTCTATTTCGAGGATAAGGACTCGCTCTTCTTCGCCATCGTCCTTCGTAAGGTCCGCATGCTGCAGGCTCTCTACCGGGACTGCATCGAACAGAAGATCAGCGGAAGGGAGAAATCGCAGAGGATGGGCGCGATCTTCTTCGAGTTCGCCAGGGCCAACCCGGATTACTTCCGCCTCCTCTGTACATCCGGTCCGGAGCGATTTCAAAATAAAGACAATGTTTTGGCAAGGACGGTCCGGGAGCTCCTCGGAAAAGAGCTGGCGCTGCTCCGCGGCGTCCTCGAAGAAGGGATCGAAGACGGCAGCGTCAGGAACGATCTCGACCCGCTCGAGATGGCGGTCTTCATCAACGTCACCTCAACGAGTATCGTCTGCCTCAGCCCCGACTGGAGACGCGTACTGGAGGAAGGGGGGATCGCCTACGACCGGTTCGTCGCCGATTACCTTCGGTTCATCGGCAATGCGATCGACGCACCGGCGCCCCGGCAGCAGATCCACGATCGTGTAGGGCGTCCGGCGAAGCGTACTGCGGCCGAGGGAGAGGACGGAGTAATTCCGCCGGCCGAACCGCCGACGAGCCCCGATACGCATCCGGAGTCCGGGCCATGCCCACGATGAAGATCAACGACATCGTCATGTATTACGAGGTCCATGGCGAAGGTATCCCGGTGGTCCTGATCCCCGGAATATGGAGCGACCTCACCGGATGGAAGACGACCATCCCCGAATTGTCAAAGAGGTACCGGGTGATCGCCCTCGATTGCCGGGGGGCCGGGAGGACGGAGAAACCGGATGCCCCCTACTCCATCGAGCTGATGGCGGACGACGTCCTTCGCCTCATGGATGCGCTGCGGATCGAGAACGCCCATCTCCTCGGCGCCTCGATGGGTTCTCGTGTCGCTCAGGTCATCGCGATGAAGTATCCGGAGAGAACGCGGAGCCTGGTCCTGCACGTCGCGGCCGCCCGGCAGTCCATGAGTCTCTTCAAGCATCTCCTCGTCGCAATCACCCGGTTCCGGCTGCGGGATCCGCATTTCTTCGACAGGATCAGCGCCTATCCACCTACACGCGAATCGGCACTCAGACAGTTCGATGCCCTGCTGGCCTTCGACAGCCGCGACTGGCTCGGGAGGATCCGCGCCCCGACGCTCGTCGTCAACGGTACGAAGGACGCGATCGTCGGACCGCGACGGTATACCGACGAGCTCGTCTCCGGCATCCCGGGTGCGGACCTGATCATGGTCGAAGGAACCCATTTCCTGGCGAGCGAGGACCCCTACCTGCTGATTGACCCCGGACGTGCGTTCATGGAGAGGGTGGACCGGGATCTCGCGACGGGGGAGGCACCCTCTGTTGCAGAACGAGAGGAGAGGACGTCGTTGCGACCTCGTGCGGTTGCCGCACATGCATCGCTGTCGGCGGGAGGCGATCCGCGTGGAGGATGACTCCCCCGGACCGGAACGATCCCCATCGGCACTGCCGGGGATGCGGGGGGCCGTCATCGGCTCTCTCGGCTATGCACTCTTCATGGCCCTGCTCCTGTTCGTCTCCGCAGGAACCCTCGACTGGCCGATGGCCTGGATCTTCCTTGCCGCGTCCCTTATCGTCTTTCTCGCGGGAATCGTGGGGACGGATCCCGGCCTCACGGCAGAGCGATCCCGCAGGCACAGCGACTCCCGGAGATGGGACCGCGCCCTGGTCTCTGCAATCGTTCTCCTGGGTTTTATCGTTCTGATCGTCGCTGGGCTGACGCACCGCTTCGTCCCCGGAGGGCAGATTCCACTGCTGTTCCAGCTCGCCGCATTCGTCATGATGCTGCTGGGGAACGGTCTCGTGATCTGGGCGACCCGGAGCAATTCGTTCTTCTCGGCAACCTTCCGAATTCAGCACGATCGCGGTCATACGGTCGTATCCAACGGCCCGTACCGGTATGTGCGCCACCCCGGGTACATCGGGATGATCGCATCCACGATCTTCCAGCCTCTGATTCTCGGATCCGTCTGGGCGCTGCTCCCGGCGATCGTTGCTGTCGCCCTGTTCGTGATCCGTACGAATCTGGAGGACAGGGCATTATGCGCGGAGCTCGGAGGATACCGCGACTATGCCTCGCGTGTGCGGTACCGTCTGATCCCGGGCGTATGGTGACCGGACACCTAATCATCCGGAGCCATACGGAAAGAGGACACCACTACACGACCCAGGCCCGATTGCCGAAGGAATCGTCCTTCGGCCCCTGGGCGAGGGCGCGACCGTCTTTTGCACACTCCCGACCGCCGACGGAGAGACGATCACCCCGAACGGCCGGTCCGCCTAGAGGGGCCAAATCGTCTCGCACAGCCATCCCGTTTGCCCGACGCGGCCGCCGCAACAACAAGTAGAAAGGGGAATTATTGCCCCGGGTTTTTCATACAAAAGGTGTTCTTTCAATGAAATGGAGAACGTGCGAGGTCGGTCTCGGATTTTTCGCAACCGGTCGCAATCGCCGCCCCATCGCACGGCCGCCTCTCATGCGGTCTATCCGGGGCCGGCTCCCGAAGATGCCGGGACACGAGGGCGGGCTGGAGGGTGCGGGGGGCGTCGATCCCCGGAGATCGCACGCGCCGGCACGCTCATCGCCGACCTCAAGGTATCGTGTGCGATCGCCTGGCCTCAATAATTTTCTTCAACCGTGCCGGCTCGCTCCGCCTCCGCCTGCTGCTTGCGGAGGAAGGCGGAGATGACGAGCGCGAACCCGGCCATGCCGAGGGCGTTGGCCACGATCATCGGCACTGCCGACGCGGCGACGATCTCCACGGCCACGGAGAACGGCCGGACGATGAGGAGCACGAGCAGCATGTGGAGGCACTCCATCAGGACGGCGAAGGCGACGGCGACCTGGACGCTCGCGAAGCGGCGGTTGTACCGGAGGTAGATCGCGCCCCCGAAGAGGCCGGCGAGGACGGTCGCGATCGAGCAGGGGACCGCGGAGGCCCCGCCGAGGGTCAGCCGGTGCAGCCCCCCGATCAGGCCGGCGCCGACCCCCGCGAACGGCCCGGCGATCAGGCCGGCGATCATGGGCCCGAGGTCCCGCACGTTGATCTTCGCCCCGAGCACGTCGACCCCGGAGTAGGTGCCGAAGATCGAGAGCAGGCCGAAGAGGACGGCGATGACGAGGGCGGTCTTCCACGTGCCCCTGCCGAAGAGCGAGTCACGGAGCAGGCGGGAGGAGGTGACAATCAGGGCGCAGGCCACGATGACGCAGGCG
>Ga0209639_1002640_pt1 | contig 13526 bp, 7 predicted proteins | sample EPASupsiteHSE605_FD_187268 | JGI IMG/M metagenome (GOLD analysis project Ga0209639, IMG submission 187268) | Bioremediated contaminated groundwater from EPA Superfund site, New Mexico - Sample HSE6-05 (SPAdes) (version 2) | ecosystem: Environmental > Aquatic > Deep subsurface > Groundwater >...
GCCAAGGAACGGGCGGAGGAGTCGGACCGGTCCAAGAGCCTGTTTCTGGCCAACATGTCCCATGAGATCAGGACGCCGATGAACGCCATCCTCGGCATGACCCATCTCGCCCTGAACGCACCCACCAGTGACAAACGGCGGTCCCTGTTGCAGACGGTGGAGCGCTCCGCCGAAAGCCTGCTCCGCCTGCTGGACGACATCCTCGACTTTTCCAAGATGGAGGCCGGCCAGTTGCAGTTGAGCGAGGCGCCTTTTGACCTGCGCCACCTGATGGCCAATGTCCTCTCCATCATGAATGTATCGACCACGGAAAAAGGGTTGCGGCTGGAAGCCGTTCTCCCGGAGCAGACCTCCCTCTGTTTTTTCGGTGATGAACTGCGCCTGCGGCAAATCCTCCTCAATCTGGTGAACAACAGTATCAAATTCACCGATACCGGCTCGATCACCATCCGGATCGCCGTGGAAAACGAAGCGATGGCCGGCAAACTCAACCTCCATTGCACGGTCATTGATACCGGCATCGGTATTGCCGAGGAAAAACTGCCGCGGGTCTTCAACCGCTTCGAGCAGGTCGACAATTCCTATGCCCGGCAGTATGGCGGGGTCGGACTCGGGCTGGCCATCTGCCAGCAACTGGTTGCCCTCATGGGCGGCAGGATTTGGGTGGAAAGCCGGAAAGGACACGGCAGCACCTTTCATGTGGTTGTTGCCCTGCGGCCGTGCGCGGAGGAGGATCTGGCCGTCACGGCCGCGGTCAAGACCGGAAACGGCAAGACGCTGAAGGGGTTGCGCATCCTTGTGGTCGACGACAACGAGGTCAATCGCGATGTGGCCGGGATGACCCTGGCCCAGGATCACGCGGTCGCCAGCGCCGCCAACGGCATTGAGGCCCTGGAGTATCTGGCGGCGGGAGAGTTCGATGTGGTGCTGATGGATGTGCAGATGCCGGTCATGGACGGGCTCACCGCCTGCCGCGTCATCCGGGCCGCGGAGCAGGGACAGCCGCTCCCCGTTGCTCTGCCGACGGCAACCTCCTTGATCCTGACCCGGAAACTCCGGGGCACGCATCTGCCGATCGTGGCCATGACCGCCCATGCCCTGGGAGGCGACCGGGAGATGTGCCTGCAAGCGGGGATGGACGCCTACCTCACCAAACCCTTTCAGCCGGGAGAATTGCAGGGGGTACTGTCGACGGTCCTCGAAAATGCGTCTGTTGTTGCGGAACGCCCGGTGGCGCCGGCCAAGCACCAATCGGTTGCGGCAACCCCCCGGCAGTCCGAACCGGGACTGGAGCAGGTGCGGGTGTATTTGCAGTCCGCGACCCTGCTTAGACCCGAACAGATCGACAAAATCCTGGCCGCCGCGGTTGTCAGCATCACCAACAACCTGGCTGCGGCCGCCGACGCCTTGGAGCGGCAGGACTATCAGGAACTGGGGCGGGCGGCCCATACCCTGAAGGGGACTCTGTTGCAATGCGGCCTCACCGATTGGGCCGGAAAGGCGCAGGAGATCCACAGCGGCGTCAAGGACAACCGGGACCTGCCCTACGCCGAGATGGTGGCAACCCTGCAACGCGGGATGGCTGCTCTGGCGAACACGGCGGATGAATGCCGGTGAGCTTTCGAAAGGTCTTTTGTTTACGGGTGCGCTCGGCGCACCCGTACCATCGCAATGGTGCGGCAAGCGGACCAAAGAAAAGAGGGGGCGATCACGTTAGAACAGGCCGCCTCCATTGAGGTGATGGCACGTCAGGGGGACTTGAACACTCCTGGCGAAGAGCGACGAAGAGAATTGCTTCATTCACGGTAGCTCGGCAAGGTCCAATTGCCGGCACGCTTCCAGCCACTGGTCAAAACGGCCGGTTCCCCCCACCTGTTCGAGATAGGCGACGTTGAGAGCCGGAGGAGTAACGTCTGGGTGGGGATGGAGCATATGATCGACGATATCGGCAACGTGAACGATAAGCGCCGTGCAGAACGAGGGGTCCGGGTAGTGCTCGAGGCGGTGATGAAACGCTGCGGTTTCGACGGTTGCGCCCGGCAGACCCCAGAGACCAAGAAGATATCCGCCGACATCGCCATGCGTCGCATGGTACATTTGATACTCCGCTTGGCAAAGGGGTATCTGTTCGGCTTTCGCCAGCTCGGCGGCTTCGAGATATTTTTCCCGCGTTATGGAGAACAGGAGCAGTTTTCCGATATCATGCATGAATCCGGCGATGAAGGCCTGTTCAGCCAGCTCTTTTGAGTCGGATTCCTCTTGGGCTATTTTTTTGGCATAGGCAGCCACGGCCACGCTGTGGCGCCATAACGATTGCGCCGAAAACAGTTTGTCTGCCACCGGACTCAATTCCGCAAAGGCGCCGACACAGAACACCAGCGCTTTTATCGTGTCCAGCCCTAATAGATTGACCGCGCGCGACGGGCTGTCAATGTTCTTGAAAAATCCGAAAAACGGAGAATTGACCAGTTGGAGCACCTTCGCGCTCATGGCCAGATCCTGGGCGATGATCTCCCCTATTTCGGCGAGGGAACTGTCCGGCTCTTTGAGCTTCCGCTGCAGGCGGGCATAGAGGGACGGCAGGCTGGGAAGCGTGCCGACGCTTGCCACCAGGGATTGCAGGTGCTCGTTTTGCAAGATGTCCTGCAGGGCACAGGCGCGTTCCAGCACCTGTTTCAGGGTTTCCGGGTCGGAGGGCTTGGCGATGAACTGATGCACAATGCCCACGGTGCGCAGAATCGATTCTTCGTCGGCCTGTCCGGTGAGCATGATGCGGATGATGTGCGGATACTCCTGCTGAATGATGGTGAGGAGCTTGGCGCCGTCCATGCCCGGCATGCGCATATCGGACACGATGACGTCCACGGCCTGCGCTGCGAGGAACTCGAGCGCCGCCGGCCCACCTTCGACAAAATGTAACTCCTTGTCATCGCGCAGGGAACGGAGCGTTCTCTTGAGACCGGACAGGATGTTGGGCTCGTCGTCGACAAAGAGGATGGATTTTTTCGGCACGGTACACACCTCTCCTGTTTTTTAAGAAATGGGCGGTCAGGGTTTCGAGGCTATTTCTCGTTTTTTTTTTCGAAGGCTCCATCGGTTCGATCACTCTTCCCTGATCACCTCACAGGCCACAGCCCCAAGAACCTGAACAGTCACGCCATTCAATTGTGATGGTTTCGCGAAAAGGGAGGAAAACACTTGCCCTGTCGACAGTAAGGGAGAAATCTTGAGAGATGTTTCGTCGCGTTGCTCCCCGAAATGACAGAATAACCTTTTGCGATTCTTTTCTTTATAATACACAAAAATTTCAGTCTTTTTTAGCGATAATATCGAAATCTCGGATACCGGTGGCGGGATTCAGGAGTTCGACCGGCCATGGGGTAAAGACGTGAGCGGCGCGAGTACGGCAAGAGGCTCCCGGATACCGACATCCCGTGCGCATGCGCGCAACTCGGCCAGCAGGACAGGGGTGACCGGTTCATGTTTACAGGCCACCAGCGAACCGTCGGCGGCATAAATATCTTCGTTGAGGATCATGCGAGTAGAGAGATCGCCGCAGCGGACATGCAGCGGGACCATGTTCTGCTGGCCGAAATCGTAGGCCGCGAACAGGTCGAGCAGGGCAGGGGCGTAGAGTTCCGGTTCCCCGCGCATCGAGGCAAGGGCCGCGTCGGGATCCATTCCCGAAAAAAGAAGCGAATCCATCCTGATGGCCGCTTGAAGGATATGGCCACAGCGATGGAGCGAGCGCTGCCGGTCGGTCGTGGCGGGGTGAGGCCATGCGGCAATCGGTTTTCCCTGCAACAAGAGGATTTCAATAATGTCTTCGAATGCCGGCACATGCATGAGCAGTCTTGCCGCCAGCTCGGTGGAGGGATTGAGCAATTGCCGTGCCGAGTCCTCTTGCCCGTTGTCGACCGCGGATCGAGCCGAGGCCCCCGGTGCGCCAGTGAGATCGCCAAGTTGGGAGAGCAGGGCCGCCGATTCGACGGTCCAGCGCTCCGTCGGATCGCACCCCGCGGCCAAGTAGCGGCAATACCGCTTCAATCGATTCGCCTTGGCCTGAGCCACGGGGTTCACCAGGGACAGTACTTGGGCCAGAAGATTGACCACGCCGTTGAGGGTGGCCCCCCGCAACCCTTTTTCGGCGACCGTGCGCTGATACAGTCCGATCCCCTCGCGCAGGACAGAGATAAGGCCGTCCACTTCGCACGGCTTGGTCAGGAACCGGAAGACCTGGCCCCGGTTGACGGCATCGATGGCGGTCTGCTGATCCGCATAGCCGGTCAGGAGGATACGCACGATATCGCGATTGATCTCCTGCACCCGATCGAAGACCTCGATCCCGTTCATGCCGGGCATGCGCATGTCTGAGACGATCACCGAAAAGGGGCCGCTCTCCGCCACCATGCGCAGCCCTTTTTCAGGGGAATCGGCGACGAAGACGTTGAATTCCCGGGAGAGGCTGCGCTTGAAGCTGTCGAGGAGCCTGGGGTCGTCATCGATGAACAGCACGCTGGAAAACATGGGCCACCTCCTCAAGAAAGGGTTGAAGACTCCGGTGCCGCCTTGCCGGACATTCGGGTCGGTTCGCTGCCAGCGGCGGTCGTGCCGGCAGATGCGGTTGGCGGGTGATGTTCATTGTACATCTCTTCTTTCGGCGCGGCAAGCGGCAGCCGGACGATGAAGGTCGTGCCCTCGCCTGGCGTAGTGACGAAGTCGATGGTGCCGTCATGCTTGTTGACGATGGTATCGTGGACAATGGCCAGCCCCTGGCCGGTGCCCTTGCCGACCGGCTTGGTGGTGAAAAACGGATCGTAGATACGGGGCCGGATCTCCGTCGCGATACCGGAGCCGTTGTCGCCCACCCGTATTTCCACCCAGTCGCCATCCTGACGGGTGGCGACGGTGATCCGGCCGGGGGCCTCGGGCGCGCTTTCCTTCCTTTCCCTGATCGCATGGGAGGCGTTGATCACCAGATTGAGGATCGCCTGATTCAACTGATCGGGAAAACATGGCGTCAGCGGCAGATCGCCGGCAAAGTCGGTGACCAGTTCGGCGTCGTACTTCCATTCGTTCCGGCAGACGACGAGCGTGTTTTCCAGGGCATGATTGAGGTCGGTGGGCACCTTCTCGTTCGTACCGGGATGACTGAATTCCTTCATCGCGGCGACAATCTTGACGACCCGATCGATGCCGTCATGGGTGTCCCTGATGCTGGCCGGTATTTCTTCCAGGATGAAGTCGAGATCGAGGTCGTCCAGCCGTTGTGCCATAGCCTCGGGGAGTTCGGCGCGTTCGAACTGGCCGAGGGTGACCAGGAGTTCGCGCAGATCGCCAAACGATTGCTCGAAGAAGGTGACATTGTTCTGGATATACTGCATCGGCGTGTTGATTTCATGGGCGATGCCTGCCGCCAGTTGACCGATGGCCTCCAGCTTTTGCGCTTGCAGCAACTGCCGCTGGAGGTTGACCTTTTCGGTGACATTCCGCTTCACCCCCACAAAATACGCCAATTCGCCGTCTTCTTCGTTGCGGACCGGCGAGACAGAGACATCCTCCTCGATGATGGAGCCGTCCTTTCTCCGGCTGCGGAACGGACCATGCCAGGTCCGGCCTTCGGTCAAGGTCTGCCGGAGTTCGGCGATGACCGCCTGGTCCATCAGGTCGCTGCCATAGATCAGCGGCGGCGAACCAACCAGTTCCGCTTCCTGGTAGCCGCTGTTGCGAACGGCTGCCGGGTTGACGTACCGCACGATCTCGTCGGTGCCGACAATAAAAACGGCATCGCCGATCTGTTCGACCACTGTCGCCAGGAGCCTGCGCTCATCCTCGGTCTTGCGCTCCTCGGTGATGTCCTCGATGGCGACGACCGAGGTAACCCCTTCCAGGACCGAGATGAAGACGGAACGGCACCGGAAATATGCGGTCATTTCGCCCTGTTTCAGTTGGATGGTGAAGGTCTGGTGGGCACCTTGCCGTTCGACGATGGTGTCGATGAGCCGACGGGAGCACTCTTCCGGACCCATCTCCAGCCTGCCGGACCAGACCTCCAGGATTCTCTTGAAGACCCGGTTGCTCTTCATGACTTCATGGGCCGAAGAAAGGGCCAGCAATCCTGCCGGGATGATATCGAACAGGGTTTCGATGTACTCCTTCTGCCGAGCGATCTGATCCAGGGCCAGACGGAGATGGGAGACATCCTTGGCGCCGGCGACAACCCCGGTGATCGTGCCGTCGTCGTCGGCGAGCAGGCTGAAGTTGAACGACATCGGCAGCCGGCCGCCATCTTTCTGGCGGTAGCACAACTCGACGTTGCGCAGTTCTTCCGTCTCTTCCGGCGGCGGCTGGTCGCTGCCGCCGGCATAGAAGGTGAACGCGGCGCGCACCTGCGCCGCCGGGTCATGGAAGAGGTCGACGACGCTGCGGCCGATCAGTTCCTGTTCGCAGTACCCGAGGAGTTCGCAGGTGGCCTGGTTCACCCGGATAACGGTCAGGTCCGTGTTCACGACGATCAGGGTGTCGAGGAAGTGGCGGATGATGGCATCGGATTCTTCCTTGGCCTGGGCCAGGAGCCGCCCCGATTCCTTGCGGTCCGTGATGTCGAGGTGGATGCCGAAGGCCCGGAGGGGTTTGCCTTCCCGGTCCCGCTGCAGAATCTTGCCGCTGTCATGCACCCAGATCCACTGTCCCGATTTGTGGCGCATCCTGTACTCCGTCGCATAAAACGGGGTGGCACCGGAGATATGCGCGGTGAGCGCGGGCACGACCCAGGCGGCATCGTCGGGGTGGAGTAGCGCCTTCCAGGTGTCGAGATGCTCGCGCATCTCGCCCTTGGCATAGCCGAGCATGGTCCAGTAGCGCTCGTTGAACTCGACCTCGCCGTTGGCGATATTCCAGCTCCACGTCCCCAACCGCGCCCCCTCGATGGCCAGTTCCATCTCCTCCTTTTTCTCGGAAATGGCCTTTTCGCGTTCGGTGGCTTCGGCGAGGGAGGTTTCGAGGATCATCCTTTTCGAACCCATCCTGAGGATCAGGGCCGCCGCCCCGAAGACGACCGCCGAGAGGAGGGTCAGGCTCGCCATGAACAGCAATCGATTGAAATAGCGGTCGACGGCGCCGTTCTCTTCGAGGATGGTCAGGGTGATGGGGTAGCCGGGGACCGTGGTCCGGAAAAGGGTGGAGGAGGCGTTGCCGGCATCGTCCGGCGCCGGCGCGGGTGGGACGGCGCGATCGCCGATCAGGGACTGTATCGGATCGGTCGCGAGTCGGCTGTCGGACCGGGACCGGAATACAACGGCCCGGTCATCGGTAATGGTCAGGGTGCCGGGGATGTCGTGCAGCAGATACTCCACCAGGGTTCGGTAGCTTATCCAGCCCCGGACATACCCCAGCACCCTTTCATTTTGAGAGACGGGGCAGGTAAAGCCGATCAGGCCATCGGTGCGGCTGGCCACCTGCACCTTTGCGTCTGGTTCGTAGAGGGCCTTCGGAATATCCTGGCGCGGAGCGTCGCTGTTCCGCGGCCATCTGGAAAGCACGTTGCCCTTTGCATCGAGCAGGAGAAAGTGCGAGTAAATGGCCACGTTCCCCAGCCGACTGTTCCGACCGCGTTCCTCGAACAATCGGTCCACGTTGTTGAGGCTGGCCCGCAGCCCATAGGTCATGGTCATTCCCAGGGCTTGATTGGTGAAAAAGCCGGTTATCGCGGTCGAGCTTGCCAGGACCCGGATATCGTTCTCCCGCTCGCTGAGAAAGTACCCTATGCTCCGGCCGGAATCCTCTAGATTCTGCTGAAAGAGCCTGATATTGGCGCGCTGCAGCGAGGCCTGCGAGGTATGGTTGAGAATCAGCAGGCCGCTGATGAGAGCGGCCATGCTGAAAAGCGCCACCAATGACAGCACGCTGCCGCGGCGGTAGGCCAGGGTATTCCGTTGAGCGGGAAGCATAGTGTGCCTCTCTCAGGTTGCGGGCACGATCAGCGAGGCCGCGTCATGTTCTTGCCGGTAAAAAAATCGGGGTAATAGGAGAAAACGTCCGGATAGTATTTTTTCACCAGATCGATGTAGGTGCCGTCTTCCGTGATTGTCCGGAAAAACATGGCAAAAGCCCGTTGCAGCTCGGGCGACTCCTTGCGAAAGCCGACCGCCATCTCCTGTGGTTCGGAAATCGGGCCGAGGATCTTTACCTGACCAGGCCATTTGGCTAGGGCTACCAGGGAATCGGCCACGTCGAGCAGCGTGGTTTCCGCCTCCCCGTTGAGGACGGCGGGAGCCAGTTCGTTGAGATTGCCTTTGAAAAGTCTGCTGTCGGCCTGCGCCGCATCCAGATGGTACAGTTTCGGATCGAGACAGGTGCCGGCGATGCCCAGGACGGTTTTGCCGGAAAGCAGGGCCTTCACGCGGGTAATATCCGTCGGCAGGTCGCCGCTCGGATCGATGGGTTTCAACGCGGACTGGGAACCGGCGACCAGCCATACCTGGGTCGGAAAGGTGGGATGGGAATAATCAAGGACCTTTTGCCGCCATGGGAGAATGGTCAGGCCGTTGGCGATCACATCGCCTCGAATCGGGACGGTGCCGGTGATGGTGACCTGGTCGCCGTCCACGGTCATTTGCCGTCCGGTCAGATCGCCGACCACCGTTTTCCAGGTCGTCGGGACATACTCGTACCGCACACCGATTGCCTTGGCGAACAGCCGGATCAACTCCACATCCAGACCGACGTCGGGGCCGTTGACAAAGTTGGCGTAGGGCACGCCGAGATGGCGCAACACGCCTTCCTGCCGAATGTCCTGCAGATCCCTGGCGGGCGCGTTCCATGGCAGAAAAAGGGAGCCGAGCAGCAGGCCGAAAATGGTTGTCAGTAATCGTTTCATTGTGCCCTCCTGAAAAAAAGCGTGCACGTGGTGACCATTGAAAAAAGGGGGCTGAGATTGCCGCCGAAGCAGTCGAGCGCGATGGAGCATGCTTCGGTATTTACCACGGTCTAGCAAGAAGGATGCCAAGGGTCGTGCCGCTCGACAGAGCAAGAGGATGTGGCGTTGCTCGGGGGAAAAAGTGCGAAACTATAGCCATGTTACGTGAAAAGATGGCAGGGCGGCCCTCTCCTGGCAGAAGGAAACGATGTGCGCGTGCGGGAGGGGACGGCAGGGGCTCGCTGTATTTTTGCGACCCCAGCGAAGAGCCGCTCTCAATTTGAGAGACCGAACTGTTTCAGTTTGCGATAGAGCGTGGCCTCGCTGATGCCAAGGAGCAGCGCGGCCTGGCGGCGGTTGTTCCCTGTCTTGCGCAGGGCGTTGACCAGGGCCATGCGCTCGTAAGCCGCGAGGGCATCGCTTTCCGGGGACGGTTCCTGCGAGGTTCCGGTGTCGATAACGATGGACGCCGGCAGGTCGGCGGGGAGGATGGTGTCCTGTTCGGCCAGGGCCACGGCCCTGCGGAGCACGTTCTCCAGTTCCCGCACATTGCCCGGCCAGTGGTAGGTTTGCAGTAATTTGAGCGCCTCGGTGCTGAGACGCTTGGCGATCCCCTGGTCGGGTCGATGCAGAATACCCTTCGCCAGGAGCGAAATGTCGCTGGTCCGTTCCCGCAAGGGCGGCAAGATAATGGGAATGGCGGCAATCCTGAAATACAGATCGGAGCGGAACAGGCCTTGTGCCACTTCCTGCTCCAGATCCCTGTTGGTGGCGGCGACGATACGGAGATCCACGGCCTGACTTCTGGTGCTGCCCACGGGCCGCACCTCCCGCTCCTGAAGGGTCCGCAGCAGCTTCGCCTGCATCTTGACCGGAATTTCACCGATTTCGTCAAAGAAAAGCGTTCCTTTGTCCGCCGACCTGATCAGCCCCAAGGCGGACCTGTCCGCCCCGGTAAAGGCGCCTTTTTCATAGCCGAACAGTTCGCTTTCCAGCACGCCCTCGCTGATCGCCGCGCAGTCCACAGCGTAAAAGGGGTTGCTTTTTCGCGCACTGTGCCGGTGGACCGCCCGTGCGACCAGTTCCTTGCCCGTCCCCGATTCGCCAAGGAGCAGGACCGGGGCGTCGGAGGCGGCGATGCGGACGATGAGCGCCTTCAACCGTTTCATCGGCGGCGATTCGCCGATCAGATCGGGATAATCGAAGCAATACTCGCCGCTGGGGGAGGCGATGGTGCCGGCGGCTTGCTGCTGGAGGGCGCAGTGGTGCGCCAACACCTGGCAGAGCACGGCGGGCGGGCACGGTTTTTCGAGAAAATCGACTGCCCCCAGCTTGATCGCCCGCACCGCCAGTTGCACGTTGCCGAAGCCGGTCAGCATGATCACCGGCATCTCGGGGTGCAGACGGACCAGATCTTCGAGCACGGACAGCCCGTCGCGGCCGGGCATGTGCAGATCGAGCAGGACAAGATCGAACCGTTCTCGCGCCATCAGCAGGAGGGCCTCGTCCGGGTTGGTGACCGCGATCACCCGGTATGGTTCCTTGATCAACACCCTCCTGACGGAACGCAGATACTCCTGGTCGTCGTCGATAACCAGGAGTTTCAATGCGGGAGGGGAGTTCATAGCCGGTGTCGCATTGCGTATGAGGATGCGAAGAGAAGGAGACGCTTTGCCGGCCGGAGTTCGCTTGGCATTACGCACCATCCAGAATCGTGCGCACGGTTTGCAGCAACTCTTTCGGAGAGACCGGCTTGTACAGGATGCCCATGTGCACCTCCAGCAAATCTTTTTGCTGGATATTTTCCGGGGCATAGCCGCTGACAAAGATCCCCTTGATCTCCGGCCGGAGCCGGTGGATGGCTTCCAGGGCCTGTTTGCCATTCATTTTCGGCATGACCAGATCGAAGACCAGCAGGTCGATGGCGTCCTTGTGCGCGGTAAACGTCCGCACCGCATCTTCCCCGTTGACCGCGGTGATGACCGTATAGCCGGCTTGCTGCAGGACCCTGGCGAACAACTCGCGCACGGTCCAGTCATCCTCGGCCAGGAGGATGGTCTCCTTGCCGCCCCGGGGTTTTTCCTGCACGATCTGGCCCTGGAGTTGTCCGTGTTTTTCTGCGATGAGCGGCAGGTAGACCGAGAGCACCGTCCCGTTGCCCGGCTCGCTGTACACGCTGATATGCCCCTCATGGTCCATGACGATTCCGTAGACCACGGCCAGGCCGAGCCCGGTCCCCTTGCCCCTTTCCTTGGTGGTGAAGAAGGGATCGAAGATCTTGGCCGCGGTCTGTTTATCCATGCCCTTGCCGGTATCGGCCACCGCGATGCGGACATACGGCCCCGGTGTGCCGAAACCGTGGGCATCGATGAAATCCTGGTCGCATTCCAGCCGCTCGGTGGAGATGGATAAATAACCGCCGGAGGGCATGGCGTCGCGGGCATTGGTGGCAAAATTCATCAGCACCTGGTCGATCTGGTGACTGTCGGCGGAGATGGTGAGCGGCTGCTTCGCCAGATGGGTCTCGAACTGGATGTCTTCACCGATCACCCGGCGGATGAATTTCTCAATCCGCGCGATCAGCGCATTGATGTCCACCGGTTCTTTCTGGCTCACCTGTTTGCGGCTGAACATCAGCAGGTCCTTGGTGAGATGCGAGGCCCGCGCTCCGGCCTCGAGAATGGTGCGCACACTCTTGTAGGCCGGATGGGTTTCCTCCAGGTCTTCCAGCGCCAGCTCGCCGTACCCGAGGATGGCGGAAAGCATATTGTTGAAATCATGGGCAATGCCACCGGCAAGGGTACCGATGGACTCCATCTTCTGGGCTTGACGGAACTGCTCTTCCAGTTTGCGATGGGCCGTTATATCCCTGATGATTTCAATGACCCCCCCCAAGGTGCCGTCCGCGTTGATGACCGGGACCGCTCGGATTTCAAATTTTCGGTCGTCGTCTTCCGGCGATATGCAGCCAATTTCGTTACTCCGGGAGGCAAGGCTGCGCACCACCGGACAGGAGGAGCAGCGCATTGCCTTGTTCCAGAAGGCGGCATGACAGCTTTTCCCCGAGGAAAGGGATCCTGCCTCCAGGTTGAACATCTTCCGGGCGGCGGTATTGGTCCAGCGGATCTCGAGCTCGGGCGAGAGATGGACGATGCCGTCCGGAACATTGTCGAGCAGGGCGCGATAGGCTTGCGACAGTTGCCGGTATTCCTCTTGCTGGTTTTTCAGTTGCGCTTCCGTTTGCTTGAGTTTGGTGATGTCCGTGCAGATGGCGCCGATGGAATTGAGGTTTCCCGTCTCGTCCTTGAGGGGGAATTTCACCGAGAGAAAGGTGTGGCGTCCATCCGGAAAAACCACGGACTCCTCTCGTTCAACCGGCACCCCGGAGGCCAGCACCTGCCGTTCGTTCTCGGCGAAATCAGCGGCCACCTCGAGGGGGAGCAGCTCAAACGCCGTTCGGCCGAGGACCTCGTCCGCTCCTTTTTGGAGCAGCGCGAGCAAATAGTTGTTGGTGACCAGCAGCCTGCCTTCCCGGTCCTTCATCCAGATAGCACTGTTGGCGTTGTCGATGATCGACTTGAATCGCGTCTCCGCTGTCCAGCGTTTCCTTTTCTCGGCCTCTTCGTTCAAACCGCGTTCGATGGCCGGGACCAGCCGCACCAGCCTGTCCTTGAGGACAAAATCGGTCAGGCCGATCTTGAGGAGTTCCACCGCCGTCTCCTCGCCGACGCTGCCGGAAACGAGGATAACGGGTATGTAGGGGAGGCGTTGCCGGAGCAGGGCAAACGTCTCGAAAAAATCGAGACCGATCACCTTGTAGTCGGACAGCACCAGATCCCAGCCGCCTTCATCGAGCGCCACCTCCAGTCCCGAACCGTCCTTCACCCAGTGCAGGGTGGCATCCAGCCCGCTGGCGCGGATGTGCCGGGTGATCAGCAGGAAATCAGCCTCGTCGTCTTCGATCAGTAATATCTTCAGGGGAGTCATGATGGTATCCATGGCGGCTCGTTGATCGCGACCCAGTAGACGCCCAGGCGGGAGACGGTTTCAACGAATTCGGTGAAATCGAGCGGTTTGCGGACGAAGCTGTTGGCGCCGTTCTGGTAGCTCCGCAACCGGTCCTGTTCCTCGTCGGACGAGGTGAGGATGACCACCGGCTGGAGTTTGGTGCGTTCGTCGGCACGGATGATTCGCAACACCTCCAGGCCGGATAACCTGGGCAGGCTGATATCCAGGAGCACAACCACCGGCGGCTCGGGTGCGCCCGGCTGCTGGAAAGCCCCCTGGTTGAACAGGTAATCGACAGCCTGCTGGCCGTCGCGCACCACATCGATGCGGTTGGCGAGGTTGGCTTTTTTCAGCGCCCGCAAAATGAGCAGCTCGTCTTGAGGGTTATCCTCGACGAGCAGAATAACGTTCGTCTTCATGGGCGTACGTCCTCCTGGTTCTGGTCATTGTTCCGGGGCAGGGTGAAACGGAAGAGCGCCCCCTGGTCTTTCTCTCCCTCGGCTGTCAAGGTGCCGCCGTGGCGGTGGATAATCCGTTGCACCGTGGCCAGGCCGATACCGATGCCGGGAAATTCCTCCTGCCGGTGGAGGCGCTGGAAGGG
>Ga0209639_1002646_pt1 | contig 13497 bp, 11 predicted proteins | sample EPASupsiteHSE605_FD_187268 | JGI IMG/M metagenome (GOLD analysis project Ga0209639, IMG submission 187268) | Bioremediated contaminated groundwater from EPA Superfund site, New Mexico - Sample HSE6-05 (SPAdes) (version 2) | ecosystem: Environmental > Aquatic > Deep subsurface > Groundwater >...
ATTTATAAGATGTTCAATAGCAGATAATCCCATAGCTACAACCGCTTCATACGAATTTCCTCCAGTATGAGGCGTGCAAATTAAATTTGGAATACAGAGTAGTTCCTTAGAAGTTGGGGGCTCAGGATCATATACATCTAAAGCTGCGCCTGCTATTATTTCATTACGTAATGCAAAAATCAAGTCAGATTCATTCACAATTCCCCCTCGGGCTGTATTGATTAAAAAAGCATTTGATTTCATTGACTTAAGAACATCAAGGTTGATAAGATTTCTAGTCGACTCAGTCAATGGAGTATGAATAGATATAAAATCAGATTCGATAAAAAGCCTATTTAAGGAACAAGTTTCTAAATTGTTTTTAGCAGCATAATCGCTAATATCCAAAATATCATTCACTAAAATTTTGCACTTAAAAGGTGCTAATAGCTGAACAACTTCCTTGCCAATATTTCCTAGGCCAATAATTCCTATTGTTTTACCCGTCAACTGTACACCACCAGACTTGTTCCATTTGAGTTCCTTAAGTTGATTTGAAGTTACATATAGGTTCCTACAAAGAGTTATCATAAATCCTATTACCATTTCTGCTACAGATCTCCGATTAACTCCGGAAGTCCATCCGACAGAAATATTTCGCTCTTTACAGGCTTTAATATCAATATTATCCAACCCAACTCCAAATTTTGCTATCATGCGCAATGAAGGTAGTCTATCCAATAAATGAGGGTCGATTTTTTCAAGGCCAACTATCACAGCCTCAGCGTCAAAAAAAAATTCGATTAAATCATCATCATTCATTCTGACAGCAGAATCATTTATAAGCGAACCAGGAAACTCTTGCTGCAAAAGATCAGTCAAATAGGAGTTTTTTGAGAAAGCAATATTTGATACCCTTACTTTCATTTAAATAAAATTTTGTATTTTTTAAAAAGATCATCCTTAGCCATCTTTTCTTCTACCCTTATCAAATCTTCAGCGGTATCAACAGAATCAGCCTCAAATTTAGTTTCTATCATATGTACGGGGATCCTATTTTCCAAAAATCTATTCATATCAACTGATTCGATTATTTCTAAAGAAGAGGGCTTCAATGAAACAAATTGAAGTAAAGCTTCTCTGGTAAAAGCGATTAGTCCTAATTGGCGATATGCCTGAATTTTCTCTTTAATTTTTTTTGCAGAAGGAATAGGTTCTCTAGACATATATAAAGCATTTCCGAAAATATCTACAACCACCTTAACATGATTGGGATTCTCTACATCATCCTGAGTATGCAGTGCTTTCATTAGATTAGAAACCTGATTTTGTCCATTTAACAATGGAATAATTGCCTCATTCATCATTTCAGGATCAACAAGTGGCTCATCTCCTTGAATCATTACAACTATATCATATCGCAGATTTTTAATTGCCTCTATGTTCAGAAGCGCTTCGGCCGTCCTCTCAGAGGCTCTTTCATGAATATCAGAAGTCATGATTGCATTTCCCTCAATACTACTCATATAATCAATAATCACTTGATCACAAGTTGCTACATAAAGGTCGTCAAAAAGATTACACATCTTACACCTAATGTAACAATGCCCAATCATTGGAATTTCTTGAATGCTAGCTAAAGGCTTGTTAGGAAATCTGGTTGCCGCCATGCGCGCTGGAATTACCCCCAATACTCTCATTCTATTTGCTTTTAATGTGTTTTAATTGATCACGAATAATTGACCCAAGAAAAAAGGCATCAAAACTAAATGCAATAAAATTGTACCCTTTCTCAAACTTTTCAAGCACTAACTTAAAATCAGGTTTAACGACGTGAAAACCGATTAATTTATTATATTTTATTGAAGTACGCTCGTATTTCTCCAATGCCTCTCTTACATCAGGTTCATCAAAACAGCCAGGTTTACCCAAAGAACCCGAAAGATCATAGGGGCCAATAAATGTTCCATCTATCCCATCTGTTTCTATTATTTCTTCCAATTCATGAATTGCACTTATATGTTCTATCTGGGCTATTAGAATAATTTCTTTTGTTTTGAAATCTCTGTAATTTTCAAAATCAAAGCCATAAGCCTGAGCTCTCGCAAGCCCAACGCCTCTATTACCAGCTGGAGGGTACTTTACAGCATTAACTGCTTTTACTGCATCAGCCTTAGAATTAACTGAAGGAACTATTATTCCATCGGCCCCAGCGTCTAAAATACGCTTTATTATCCTTGGATTATTTTCACCCACTCTTACATAGGCTTTAATCCCCTTACTCTGAATGGCGATTATTAACTGTTGAGCTTCAAAATAATCAGTAACCGAGTGCTCCATGTCAATACACAACCAATCAAATCCTGCATCAGACATAATTTCAGCAATAGAGGGATGATTGAGAGTAACCCAAGAGCCAATTGATTTTTCTATACTATTCATATTTCTACTTAACTGAGTTGCAAATAACGATATTTTATGCAAGCTGTTTTCTATATTTCATCTTAGATAGGATAGTTAAAAACAAATCTCTACCCACTTTTCGAAGTCCTCCCAATTTAAAAGTCAGAATCATTAAACTTAAAAGAATCAAATAAAAGAATGTAAGCTGCTTTGTGTGTATAACTAAAACCGATAGTAGAATTGCCCCAAAGCTTAGTGAACTTAACCAAAAAATCATTTTTGGACTAAGATTTACAATTTTTCGAAAATATATCAGATACACAATCAAACCTAGTACACTATTAATCACTGTACCTATTGCAGCACCATTAACACCAAAAGATTGAATAAAAAAGTATAAAAGCAAAATATTTGCAGATGAATTAATTATACTAATCACAAGAATGTCCTTGGTCTTATTCTCAAGATAAAATAAAGGATAGTAAACAGTATAAACCCCTGCAAACAAAGGAAATGTTAATAGTATCAAAAAAACATGAATTTGCTTCAAGTATTCAGGTCTGAAAATATGATCAAATATGAAAAAGTTACCAATAAGAGCTCCGAGCAATAGAAAAGTTAAGTACAAAAAAACAATACTAAACGCTGAATTTGCCAGAAAATCCTTTGAACCTCCATTTTCCAGCTTCGCATAAACTTCAGGAGTCCATGCCTTATTGAAGCTGGAAAATAAACCATTGAATTGATATACGATAACTAGAAAAAAACTAAATACACCTACAGATTCCAAACTTAAATTTTTTTGAAGAAATAACCTACTTGCATAAAGTGATATTACACCAACAATACTATAAAACATCATTGGGTAACCATACTCAAATGGTTCTCTCATAAAATCTTTTCGAAATCTAAACTTAGCAATTGAATATCGCTGAGTTTTAATAAAATAGACAATAACGAGCATACAAGAAAGGGCCAACGCAAAAACCAACCCCTCTGATCTTAAATTCAAATAAGAAAATAAAATTGCTATGCTAATGAAAACTATAATTTTTGCAAATTGAACTAAGCTATACTTCGCCGCTTCCCTATTTGCAGAAAAATGTATCAGAATAAGACTTGCAGTAGCATTAAAAAAAACAATTACAGGGAATATATATATCAACCATTTTGGCGATTGTTTAAAATCAATCAAACCAAAATAAGTGCCTATTATTGATACCACATAAAGAGCTGCACTAGCCACCAATGTTGTAAATATAATTTGACTGAAAATACTTTCTTTTGAGTATTCAGAATAATAATATCGAACTAATATTGAGTCTCCACCAACTATTACAAAGGCGCTAAATAGCTCAATATAATAAAGATAATTTGTATAAATAGCTATATCAACCGAAGTCAAAAAGAAAGGAAGAACCAGCCACAAAACGAACATCATCAGTTGCGAAAATATTCCAGCGACTATATATAGAAAGGTGTTTTTAATCATTAAATTATCGAAATCGTATTTTGAATTTTTAGAGACAGAAAAAACTTTTCAATTATAGCCGAAATTTGAGTAACCATATCTTTATTCATGCCAGGCCAAAGCGGCAAACTCAAACTTGTGTCTGCAAGCATTTCTGCTATTGGAAAATCACCTTTCTTAAAACGTAAATGTAAATAAGCCTTTTGAAGGTGGATTGGTACAGGATAATGAATGAGCGTTTGAACTCCATTGTCTGACAAATATTTTTGCAGATTATCCCTATAATTAGTCCTCACGACATACAAGTGGAAAGAATGTGTAGCGTGCTCAGCAATTTCCGGTAAGACTATATCCCCAATTCCTTTTAATAATTGATTATACCACTCTGCAATTTCTCTTCTTTGTTCTGTCCATTTAAATAAATGTTTTAGTTTAACAGAAAGAAAAGCTGCTTGTAACTCATCGAGACGCATATTGTATCCGACTTCCTCATTGAAATATTTTTTTTCGGATCCATAGTTTCTAAGAAGCCTTATCCTCCTTGCAACCTCTTCATCATCAGTAGTTATAGCTCCAGCATCACCTAACGCTCCTAAATTCTTTCCGGGATAAAAACTTGTTCCATTTGCATGCCCCCAACTTCCAGTAAGTTTTCCCTTATAAGCGGCACCATGTGATTGTGCGTTATCCTCTACTACAAATAGATTATGCTTATTGGCTATTGACATGATCGCTTCCATTTCACAAGACTGCCCATATAAATGAACGGGCATAATTGCTTTTGTCCTGCTTGTAATAGCTTTTTCGATATTTAATGGATCCAGATTATAAGTTGCTACATTAGGCTCAACGAAGCAGGGAATTGCATCTAGATAAGAAATAGCGAGAGCAGAGGCTATATAAGTATTAGAAGGAAGTATCACTTCATCTCCTTTTGCAATTTCCAAAGCCCTTAGTGATAAAAAAAGAGCATCTAATCCATTACTAACCCCTACAGAATAACTTACCTGATTAAACTTCGCATACTCCTGTTCGAATGTAGCAAGGTGATTTCCATTAATAAACCAATTACTTTCAAATACACTGTTGTAAGCATTTAAAAGTTCACTTTTTACAAGGCTATGAGACGGCTCAAAATTCAAAAAAGGGATTTTCATTGAAAGAATATATCTATTATTTGGAAAAATAAAAAAGTGCTTTACTAACACTGATTAAATGGCAGTCCAGCCGCCATCTACAATTAAGTTATGGCCTGTAATATAAGTCGCTTCGTCAGATAATAAGAATCCAATCGAAGGAGAAATATCAGAAGGCTTTGCCATACGCTTAAGCGGTACTTTTTTCTCAAACTGTTTTATAAATTGTGGATTCTGGTGATTAAAGATTCCACCAGGAGAAACACAGTTAACGCGTATGCCATATTCTCCATAATAAGAAGCAAGATATCTAGTCAAATTTATAATTCCCCCTTTTATAGCAGAATATGCAGCTGGCGAAGTCATTCCATCAGTATTATCATAAATAGTAAAATCATTACCAACAACCCCGTAAATAGAAGCAATATTTACTATTGACCCATTCTTGAATTTTTTCATTACTTCTAAAACAAGTTGAGAAATATAGAAGGCACTATTTAGTTGCATATCAACATTGCTTTTCCAAGATTCAAGAAGTATGTCCTCAAATTTGTTCCCCCAATCCAAAGTTCTTGGGTATGCATTATTAACAAGTCCATCAATATGACCGTATTTATCTAAAACTATCTCTATTAATCTTTTTACAGAATTTTTACTGGTAACATCGCAAGAGATCAAATCGTCATCAATATCTTCTAATACCTCTAATTCTGCATTTACCACTTTAGCTCCAGAATCGAGCAAATACTTTACTAAGTCTTTCCCGAGCAAACCGTTCCCCCCAGTTACAATAATTATTTTGTCTCTTAATTTCATCTTTAATTAAATTGTCTGAATACAGGCTTTACAGCCTCTCCCACGAGATATTTCTCAATACCGCTTTCTAACGCTGTTTTATATACAATGAGAGAGGATTTGACAGCATTAAGCGTAATATCAAGTTCAACTAATCCATGTGCAAAACTTGGTGCTAACCACGGGATTAACACCCCATTTTTAATCATCTCTTGAGCAAACAGAGTTCTAAATTCCATGGAAAGCTGTCTGTCTCTGTTTTTTGTTACATAATTCATAGATATGTAATTCCCATCCATATAAAAATAATCATGCATCAAAAGGTCCTTACTTATTGCATTAATGCCCTCGAATAGTTTTTCGCCATAATTCCATAAGTGGTCAATCACATTGGACTCTTTATAAATTTTTACAGTTTCAACAAAAGCGCCCATCCCTGGCATTTCAGCACCATGAGTAGTAGATAATAAGAATGTTCGTTCAGCTCCCTTTTTATCAATACTGCCTAATTCCATTAACTCTCTTTTTCCAACTATTGCTGCAACAGCAAAGCCATTGGCCATACCTTTTCCAAAGGTCGAAATATCTGGATCAAGACCAAAATAAGTTTGCGCACCTTGAAGGTGCCACCGAAATCCTGTTATCATTTCATCTATAATAAAAATAGCATTCTCTTTCTTGCACAATTTCTGAACCTTATGCAAGAAGTTTTGCTGATTATTAGGACAAGTAGTGCATAATGTATTTGCAATATGAATCGCTTTACAGGAGCTTTCAGTGCATGGATTTAGTGTTGTGGCTGGCTCCATCAACACTGCAGCAATTTGATTAGGATACTCAACAAACAATCTTTCTAAAGACTCAATATTATTATATTCAAAAACTAGTGTTTTTGAGTAATGCTCTTCGGGAATCCCTTTTTTTATTGGTGTTGTGCCAATGAACCAATCATCAAAAGAAAAAAATGGTTGCTGCTTAGGAATACAGACATAGCTTTTCCCAGTGTAGGCTCGGGCTATTTTTATAGCTGCTGTAGTGACATTAGAACCGTTTTTTGCAAATTTAACCATATCTGCACCTGGAATCAGATCTACCATCATTTCCGCAGCTTCCAACTCAATAGTGCTAGGTCTCGTTAGATTCACCCCTTTATTTATCTCACGAAAAGCGGCTTCATTTACTCTTTCATTTGCATATCCAAGTGTTACCGCCCTTAAAGCCATTCCATAGTCTAAAAATTTCTTTCCATCTGGAGTCCAGACATAGGCGCCCTTTCCTCTATCCAAAATAGGGGGAGCATTATGTGGATACTGATCATCTCCTCGACTATAGGTATGAGCGCCGCCAGGAATCAAACTTCTCAATTCTTTTGAATACTCTTTATTTTTCATCTTGCGCGATTGATTTTTTTACAGAATTATTATAATTATTCCAATACTCTTTAGTCAAATGTTTGTTAAGTTCATAAAGTTTATTTTCTTCTACTGCCTCTAACAACTTTTCATCTGAGATCGTCAATAATTCATCTTTCAGAATTGAGATAATAGAATTAAAAAAAATCGCATCTTCTTCATAATCCAAAGTAAATCTATAATCACCTTCAAGCTCATAATTACCCATCTTGACAATTTTTACCCTTGGGTTATTGAAAATTCTAGACCATCCTACCTCAAGATTCTTGAACTTTGATTTAGCCAAAGATTCCTTAATGTAACTTGCTCTATAAGCACTTAAATTCATGCCCAAAGGAAGTCCATCAATTCTAATGATATCTATATTATGTATACTGTCAGATTTAATTTGTTCCACCAATTTCAAGGCAGCCTCAGTCGAACAGAGTATATCGTCTCCATCTACTATTATAATGTAGTCGAATTTATATTTATCAATGCATTGGCAATACCGCAATGGTATATTTTTATCATCTCCATAAAAGATTTCTATTGAATACCCTTGGAAATAAGATTCGAATTCCTTGTTCTCATTTTTTTCTGACGTTGCAAGAATAAATTTAACATTTTCAGATTCCAATTCTTTACTCATCGCTACCTGAAATCTCAACACTAACCACTCCAAAAAAGTTTTGCCACAAGAATTTATTAGGTGCTTTTTCTTTAAACGCGTGGACCCCAACCGCGCAGTAAACAGGATACCAATCATAGAACAACTTCTTTTCTTTCGCTTGCTGATTTTTCAATGGAGTATAAAACATGCAAGACTTTTATATCCAAATCAAGATTATTTACAAACTCTCTCTTATTTATTATCCCATCTATAAAACAACCCAATTCATCAATATACATTTGCTCAGTAATATTTTTATCATATCCTTGCTCTGCCTCTATTAAATCAAATGAAAAATTCCTCCATCCATCTTTCGGAGTAAAAACACTTACATAATTATCATTCCAGTTCCAAGTTAACTGACCATCGGAACCGTTTATAAATAAGAGTCGGGTAGCGCACCTAGAAGTAACATCAACAGTAAGATTAAAAATAAATTCACCATAATTAAGCATACTTGTATAAGTATCATCAATTTCTTCGGCACCTTCAATATTAATGGTCTTGTTCACATAAGCCATTACAGATTGAGGAAGCCCAAGTAACTTTGTTATCCATGTTAATTCAAAAGGTACTATTTCACGGGCGCCTCCTGTTTCTTTTTGTGAAACATAAAAATCTTTCACTTTCTCGTAAGTATGCCAATCAGGTAAATATTGGCCAGAATGGTAACTAGCATTGGTAATATGCCCTATAGTTCCAGACTTTATCAAGTTACTAATATTTTTGATAGCGGGATGAAAATGCATTGTTGAAGAAGGTGCAACTAGCACTCCACTTTGATATGATTTTTTTCGAATCTCATCGAGTCCATAATCAACTACACTCGCTTCGACAAAACATGGAATTTTATGTTCTACAGCTATTTTCATATATATATGATGGATATCCGGAGGAACAGAAATAATCATCGCATCAAATGCTTGCAAATCAATCTCATCCCATTTATGATAAATTTTGATGCCATATCTCTCTTCCGCTTCATTACATCTACTAATTTTCTGGTCAAAGCCAGAAATAGACTCATGCCCATGCGCCTTGAGGTTTCTAATCCTTCTCTTACCCATAGAACCAAGACCTACTATTAAAAAGTTCATGTTATTAATCATTTATTAATACTTGCTACAAAAAAAATTAATCTCATTGCATATATGATCAAGTTCAAAACTTGTCAAATTAACTGAAGATGGCAAGCTCATACCTTGGTCTGAGACTCGCTTTGATGTAGTAAAATCTTCGGGTTGCCCATATGAAATATATGGTGGCATTATATGCATAGGATAGAAAACTGGGCGAGTTTCTACTCCCTTTAAATTTAAATACTCCATTAACTCCTCACGAGAAAAAGGAGCAGACTCTTTAACTAGGAATGTATATAACCAATAAGAATTTATACAATTTTCTCTTTCCACAGGCAATTGAAAATAATCATACTTAGATAAGGTACTATTATATTGCATTGCTGTTCTCCGCTTTGCTGCTACAAACTCTGCAAGCCTTTCAAATTGTGCCACACCTATAGCAGCTTGCAGATTTGTTAATCTGTAATTATAACCAACTTGTGAATGCCAGTAACGCTTATTTTTATCCATCCCGTGATCTCGTAAGGTAGAAGCCAATTCGGCAATTTTTTTATCTTTGAAAACTACCATACCACCTTCTCCAGTAGTAATTGTTTTATTTCCATAAAAACTAAATGTAGAAACATCACCAAATGTACCAACTGGCTTACCTTGATAGTAACTACCCAATGCCTCGGCACAGTCTTCAATAATAAATAAATTATGCTTTTCTGCAAACTTGATTATTGAATTCATTTCACATGGATGCCCATATAAATGAACTGGCATTATTGCTTTTGTTTTATGAGTCAAATATTTCTCCAACAACTCAGTATTTATATTCCAACTTTGCGGGTCGATGTCAATTAATACAGGTGTCGCCCCTGTGTATAAAATAGCATTGACTGATGCGGCAAAGGTGAGATCAGGCACAAGAACTTCATCACCAGCTTTAATACCTAAAGCTTCTAATGCTAGATGCAATGCAACAGTTCCATTACTAACTGCTAAACAAGAAAAACCATTATGATGACTGCTAAATACACGCTCAAACTCCCTAACAAATTTCCCTTGCGAAGATATCCAATTAGTATTAATACATTCCATAACGTAGGTCAACTCATTTCCAGACAAAAGGGGAGACGCTACTGGAATTCGCCTCAATCTGTTTATTGTAGCATAATCTAGTAGGATATTGCTTTTATCAACCAGTGGTATTACTTTAATAGCATTGTTAATTTTGCTCAAAATCAGGGAATTGTCAGAGTCTATTGGCAGAGATGTAAACTTCGTATTCATTATCTCTACAACAGACTGTGAAATATCGCAATTTCTCAATATAGCGCGTCTTATATCTCCGTCTGTTATAACACCCAACAACTTAAAATCATTATCCGTAACAAAAAGTATTCCTAGTCCATTTCTATTTAAATATTCCAAAGCATTTTTGATAGGTACATGCTCGTGAACAATCATATTATTTACTTCCATATTCTTGTATTAAACTTATTTGTTCTTTAATTTCACTAGGGTTAATATTCTTTACTTCCAGCACATGAGGTATATTTTTAAAATCCTTTATGTACTTTAAAAACCAGTAGTCGCTCTTCAGTCTATCATTAGTATCTGCTATTCCATTATTATCACTATGATGAATACATTTTATATATGGTTTTAACGCGAAAATTTCATCATGAATATCTAAACCTAAGGTCTCGCAACTGACTCTTAAATGTGCTGTATCTAATAATAGCCCTATATTTTTATTATTTAACTTCTCTAAAACATCAATAATTTCTTTGCTTTCACAGCATAACAAGGGATTTCCAAACGGAGTCATGTTAAATCTTGCTATAACATTATTTTCAATTAGAAATTTTTGTCTCTTGTTATTTTGAAATTCTAATATTTCAGTAAGTGATTCAATGAAAAAAGACATGTTCAATTCTCGAGTATATTCATGTGAGACTTTAATCTTGTTCCCTAATTCCCTTGGACTTGGATCAATACAGAAACCGGCATGGGCAGAAAAAAAAGGAGATTGAGATAATTCTGATAAGAACAAACCCTTTTTACAATGAGCTACACTAGCTAATCTGATTTCTTTATTTGCACTAGCGAGATTTAAAACAAAAGGGATAGGAGGCGCTGGGAAGTAATTATGAGGAACTCGCTTAACTTTAGTATTTATATACAGTTTTTCCATGTCAGGGCTATAAGGCAACCCTGAACTAAATTCTAATGCAAACTCATTATGAGTAGCGACTTGAATCATTTCTTCTGGAGATAAACCCGAAAAAGCTAGTGTGCTTATATACACATCCATGATTTTATTACTATGCCTCACCATAAGCGCAGATCTCGCATTTAGCTCTCTTACAAAAGAAAAATCAAATTTTTGATATAATGAGATTGCGCTTTTATTATCCTTATCAACACTAAGATTAATTTTTTCTATCCCGGATGCATCAGCAAAATCTATCAATTCTGCCATTAGTCGACTCCCTAGTCCCATTCCTCTATAACAACCCGATACAGCTATGCCTAACCAAACATTTCCATTTTCAACATCTAGGTGACCATACCCAATAGGCAGTGTACCATTCAGTAAAAGCATGGTTACTAAATGATTATTTATTGACTGGACAGGTCTTCTATCAAAATATCTAAAAGACTTCAAACTATCTCCTGCATTCTGTAAAAACTGGGTGATTAATTCTACTGATGGAGATGTAACTATTTGCATGAAATCTGGTTTTACTACCACTCAATTGAATTATATTGCAAGAACTCATCCACCTTTACTTTTTTCGCTAACCGCTTTCCCACGACTAAAGAAAGCATGTTAGGCTCCAATCCGTTAAATGGGCGTTTGAATCCCAAATGCCTCTCCTCGATTATTGTTCCAGCCTCCAACTCTTCAAGTATAACAATACTCCTCTTCATTCCATATGCATTGCTTTTTTCCGCTTCTGTTGGAACTTTCAACCCAGTCCCGAGAGACTGTTCAACACTTCGGATTCCTAAGACCAACTCTTTAAACTCAATAGGAGTTAAAGAGGAAGAATGATCAGGCCCTGGCATTGTTTTATCTAAAGTGAAATGTTTTTCAACAAGTACTGCACCTAATGCGACTGAAGCAAAACATGCATAATTATTTTGAACATGATCTGAATATCCAACAGGAACTTTGCAAGCTTCTTTTATACTTAGCATTGCGAGTAAGTTCGCGTCTTCAATTTTTGATGGATAGTTTGTAGTGCACTGTAAAACTACTATTTTATTATTACCCGTTTCCCTAATTGCCTCTACTGCATTAAACACATCTGCCATTGTAGACATGCCAGTAGAAATAATCATTTTCTTATTAAAAGCTGCGACATATTTCAAAAAAGACAATTCCGTTAGTTGACCAGAAGCTATCTTGAAGCCATCAACATCAAAAGTCATAAGAAAATCCGCATCCTCGTTATTATATGGAGTTGATAAGAAATCAATGTTTATTTCTTTGCATTTATCTATAATTAAACTATAATCTTCCCTAGTCAATTCTAATTTCTTAAGCATTTCATATTGACTCTCGGTTTTATCAGTAACCTCTAACTGATATGTTGCCTTCGGTGCACCGTGTGTTACAATCTTTTCAGCCTGAAAAGTCTGAAACTTAATACAATCTGCACCAACTTCTTTTGCTTTTTCAACCAAATCTATGGCAATATTTATGTTTCCGTTATGATTGACTCCTGCTTCTGCAATTATATATGTACTCATTAATACTTATTTGGATTATAAAAAAATGTAAAAAACTCCAATTATATATGGTATCCATGATTTATAGTCTTCCATCTATTTGAGTTCTATCCAATTTTGATTTTATATCATAAATTACAGTACTCTCACTTTTCCTCAATTTCATAATATCCATTCCTAAAAACTCCTCATGAGCAACAGCCAAAATTATAAGGTCATATTTAGTTAAAGATGTTGTCATAGCAATATTATACTCACTCTCAACTTCAAAAGAATCAACATGAGGGTCATATACGTCCACTTCTAATCCAAACTGATTTAATTCATTATAAATATCAACGACTTTAGAATTTCTAATATCTGGGCAATTTTCTTTGAATGTTACCCCAAGCACTAATGCTTTAGCACCTTTTATAGTTATTCCTTTGTGAATCATCAGCTTAACCGCCTTATTAGCGACAAAAACTCCCATATTATCATTTACTTTTCTGCCACTCAAAATAACCTGTGGATGATAGCCTAATGACTGAGCTTTATGTGCTAGATAATATGGGTCTACGCCAATACAATGCCCACCCACTAAACCAGGTTGGTACTTTAAAAAGTTCCATTTTGTTTCAGCAGCGTCAAGTACATCTTTAGTGTCAATACCCATTTTATCGAAAATTAAAGCAAGTTCATTTACAAATGAAATGTTTACATCTCTTTGTGCATTTTCAATTGCTTTACTGGCTTCAGCTACTTTAATTGATGGGGCTTTATGAGTTCCTGCAACAATTATGCTACTGTACAACCGATCAACAATTTCAGCAACTGCTTCATTAGACCCGGATGTTAC
>Ga0209639_1002650_pt1 | contig 13492 bp, 12 predicted proteins | sample EPASupsiteHSE605_FD_187268 | JGI IMG/M metagenome (GOLD analysis project Ga0209639, IMG submission 187268) | Bioremediated contaminated groundwater from EPA Superfund site, New Mexico - Sample HSE6-05 (SPAdes) (version 2) | ecosystem: Environmental > Aquatic > Deep subsurface > Groundwater >...
ACACTCCTTATCATATAAATTTTATTATCTTGATTTAACAATTATATATTGAAAACGATTGTTCTTTATGTAAAAATACTTAACTAGTATATTCAATATCACAATCTAACTTTTCACAAAAGCGGCGGCAATAATCTATATCGGATATTCCAAGTGTTGCTTTTGAATGTATGTAATTTTTATTGTATTCATTAATATCATTAAGTATTACTTCTGATGGTGTTTTATTATAATCATTGATAGTTTTTATTCCTATAAAATAAAGTGCTTTTGCATATTCAACTCCAACTCCATTTATTCTAAGCAGGTCTACAATATGCAAAGCATATTCTAACTTATCTGTAGGAATACTTAACCTAATAGATAAAAATAATCTTTGTTCTATATATTTAAGAGTTTCATAAAAATTTTCAGTATTTGTAATCTTTTCTTTAGTAAGTACCATTAATTCTTCACAGGTGAAAATATTTAGTTTTTGCAAAGGTGAAATTTTTACAACATAACTATTAATCATTCTATTAAGTATTATAAGGAATTCCTTATCAATATCAATGTCTTTTGCTATAGAGTCATAATCTTTTTTCTTTTTAAGTAAATTTTGTAGCTCTTGTAAGTTTGAAAAACCTTTGTTTTTAAGTTTCTGCATATTGGTGGAAAGTTCTTTTAGTATAATTCGTTGGGAAGGTAAAATGTGCATAGTAAGTAAAGTTTTTTCAAACTCATCTATAGTTATTATAACTAAATTTATTGAATACATAATGCCTCCTATTTTAACGCATTGTATCTTTTAAGATTCATGTTAATTATATCATAATTTTTTCCAATTGTATATTTTTGAATTATAATTATTGTTTTATAACAACATCTATTCTCTAGCACATATAATAATATAAAATATTTTTGGGGGATTATATAATGTCTAAATATTTATCTGATAATAATGTGCAATACAAAACAATGATTTTAACAGGCCAAGGGCAAGTTTCTTTAATGCCAAATATAGCTGTAATTCGTTTAGGTGTTCAAACAACTGGAGAGAATTTAGCAGAAATTCAATCTGAAAATGCTCAAAAAGCACAAGCAATTTTGCAAACTCTTCAACGTATTGGTATTTCCGATGTTAAAACCTTTCAATACTCAATTGATAAAATTTATGATTATGAAAATGGACAGCAGGTAGACAGAGGTTATTCTGTTCGTAATATTATTGAAATTAGAATGAATACTATGGATCAAGTAGGAAGAGTTATTGATGATTCAGTAAATGCTGGTGCCAATATTGTTGATTTAATTACATTTGAAGTATCAAATAGAGAATTTTATTATCAACAAGCTTTAAATTTAGCTGTAATAAATGCTATTCAAAAAGCCAAATCAATATCTTTGAACTTAGGAATAAATGCTGATCCAATACCTGTTCGTATTACTGAAAATAGTACTATGTCAATACCTTTCCAACAATTTCAACGAGAAGTTGCTGCAACACCTATAGTACCTGGTAATATTCGCATTGAAGCAAATGTAACAGTTGAATTTGTATATTAATCTTTCAACTAATAAATAACAATACATAAAATTAAAACTAAAAAATTCCGTGGTTTCAAACTACGGAATTATATTATATTCAACACCTTCTACATCTAATCTCAATCTATGGAAAAACTCTTCCATAAATTCAATCCTTTCCTTACCTATTTCTTTTGCTTTTTCTGTATATAGTTTATTTGGTATTTTTTTCATTTTCACTTCATATTCAATAAAAGGGGTGTGTTGTGAAATATCTTTAATCCTTCCATTTTCAACAGTATTGTTATTTAAATAGTCATTTAATGAATTATTTAATACTAGTCTTTGCCCAAATTGACCTGACAACATAAATGTACGAGCAATTCCTATAGCTCCTATAGCATCAAGTTTATCTGCATCAAAAAGTATTTTTGCTTCAATTGTATTAGGAATGTTTCCTGTTCTGAATCTATGTGTAACTATACAGTGCTTTATTTTCTCGATTTTTTCTTCTTCATATTCTAAAGTTCTTAATATATTAGAGGCAACTTCACTGCCTAATACAGCATGATCTATTTCTCCTGTCATATCTTCACTTTCTTCTACTCTTGCAATATCATGCAGCAATGCTGCTGGAATTAAAATATCCAAGTCAACATCTTTTTCATATTTTGCAATTAACAAGCTAAGATTATAAACTCTAAATACATGATCTAGATTATGAGCAGAGCAAGTTAATTTATTTTTAACAATTTCAAATATTTTTTTATATTTTATGTCGATATTCATTTATTGCCTCCATTTTTCTATTTTTACCTCTCATTATCTTACCATTATTATACCAATGAGTAAATTGTTATATTACCCACATTTCCTAGGCAATATAATTGTGTCCTCTTTTTTTAGTAATTGTATCATATACCATTGGAGCATTGTTTTCATAATCCTGATTTATAAGTAATTATGTTATGGCAATTATTATATCATAAAGCAAGACGTAAGTCTTGCATCACAACGATTCAATAAAAATACTAAAACAAAGACGTCAGTCTTTGTTTTAGTATTTTTATTATATCATAACTGATCATATTAACAAAAATAAAAAAAATAAATCTTATTGCTTTTATAGGGAATCAGATTTATTTAATATACTTATTAATATTTTAAGAAAACATGTTTAAAATGTAGTAAATATGGAAAAATAAATTAATTATTAACTTATTTTGTTACTTCATATTGACAATGTAACCAATATTCTATATTATCAATAGTGTTTATTATAAACACTGTTGATGATATAGAAAGAAAAGGGCTGTTATAAATAAAAAAGAATTGCGTTATGCTTTTTACAAAATAAAAAACATTAGCCTTACTATGGAGGAAAAACTGTGAAAAAAATTATTATATCAACAGAAAGCGGAACTGACTTACCGTTAGATTTAGTACAATTACACAATATTAAAGTGGTTCCTATGCATGTAGTAATGGGGGATCAAGATTATCCGGATGGCTCCATACCAGTAACAGACGTTTATGATTATTATGACCGAACTAAAAAAATACCATCTACATCTGCAACAAATCCAAATGAATATCAGAGTTTCTTTAAAAAAATAAATGAAGAAAACCCTGATTGCATTATAATTCATATTGCTTATTCTTCAAAAGCATCCTGCACATATCAAAATGCAAAGATAGCAGCAGAAGAATTTGAAAATATTTATTTAGCTGATTCATTAAACGTTTCAGGCGGTGAAGCTGCAATTGTTATGAAAGCAGTTGAAATTGTAGAAAAACATCCAGACATAATTCCAACTACTTTAATTGAACAAATTGAGCATTATGTAACTAAAGTAAGAGTTTCTTTTATTCCTGGTAATCTTGAATATCTGAAAGCTGGAGGACGTGTTTCAAATGCTGCATATCTAGGAGCCTCTTTGCTTCAATTAAAGCCACTCATTGAAATTGTTGAAGGAAAATTAGTTAGCACAAAAAAATATCGTGGTAAAATGAAACGTGTTGCTGAAGAATATATGAACGAATTTATTGACAGGTTTAATATGGATAGAGAAAGGCTTTATCTTTTATTTTCTTTAGGTCTTGATGAAGAAATAAAACAACGTATTGTTGAAATCGTTAGAGAAAAAGGCTTCAGAAAAATTATATGGATTCAAACCGGATGTGTAATTTCAACTCACAGCGGACCTGGAGCAATAGGAATTGCAGGATTTGAAAGCTAAAAAATTATATATATAGGAAACTGCCTCAAATTATCTAAATTGAGGCAGTTTTATTGTGAATACAACAAGGTTCCCGGGACCCATCAGCAATCTTTGATTGCATTGATGGGTGGGGTTCTTATTTTAATCTCCAGCATCTTTAAATTTTACTAGCAGTATATTATGGTAATGAATTTTTTTCAAATTCAGTTAAATATATTTTTTCACCTATTTGTTTGTCAGTTACCTTTTTATATCCTCTTTTTAAATATAAATTAACTGCAGGTAAGTTTTTAGCACCTGTACATACAACATATTTATCTATATTTCCTTCAAGATCTTCAATAAAATTAATCAATTTCCCTGCGATACCCATTCTGAAAAAGTTTGGATGTATGGCAACCCTATGTATATCTAAAACAAATTTAATAATATTATATGAAATTATTCCTGCTAAAACATCTTCTACATAGTATCCATAAAAAGTTTCATCACATTCCTTTAAACTATCTACAGTATCCTTTAAAGGTGGTATATCATTAAATCCTATAAGTTCTGCTTCAACTTTATATGATATTAATTGCAGTTCCAATACTTGTTTTGCTACTGTACTATCTTTTAAATTAAGTTTTTTAATCATATTAATGCCCTTCTCTACATACTAATATATTCTTTGAAATAAATTTTATTTAATTGTACCATATATTTACAAATTTTAAAATAGTAACAATAGAATTTTCTTCAGTATTGAAGAAAGATTTCCGAGGATAATAATTATTATAATTAATAAAAGAACATGATTAATGAAAGTTTATCTCATTGGTCATGTTCTTTTTACTAATCAATATTATTAACTTAATTTAAATTTACTAATCAATTCATTTAATCTTTCTACCTGTGATGCTAGTTCTGCACTGTTTGCTGCTGACTCCTCAGCTGATGCTGCATTTTCTTGAACTACAGATGATACTTGTTCTACACCAGTTTTTATTTGTTCTATGGCTACAGCTCCATCATTAGCCATCTCAACTATGTTTCCTATTAACCTGCTTGCTTCTTCAGTTGCAATTACTACATCTTCTAAATATCTTCCTGTTTCTCTAGCTAATGTTGTTCCATTGCTAATAGCTGAAAGTGAATTTTCTATTAAATCTGTTGTTTCCTTAGCAGCTTCTGCTGATTTTCCTGCTAAGTTTCTTACTTCATCAGCTACTACTGCAAATCCCTTTCCTGCAGAACCTGCACGTGCTGCTTCCACTGCTGCATTTAATGCTAAAATATTAGTTTGAAATGCTATGTCATCTATTACTTTAATTATTTTTCCTATTTGTCCAGATGCTTTGCTTATTTCATTTATAGCTATTAATAGCTCTTGCATCTTCTCATTTCCATTTTCAACTTTGTTAGAAGCTTCTAATGATTTATTACCCGCATCTTTAGCTTCATCTGCTGTATTTTTGATTGCATCAGCTAGCACATTAATTCCAGCTGATAATTCTTCAATTGAACTTGCTTGTTCTGTGGCTCCTTGTGATGTTGCTGATGCTCCACTTGCTATTTGTTCTGCTCCACTATTAATAGCTTCTGATGAATCCTTTATTTCTCCAATTACTTGTTTTTGCATCTCACTAACATTTATTAATGCTTTTTTGAGTTTTTCAAATTCGCCAGTATATTCATACTTTAAGCTTAAACTTAAATCTCCATCTGCAAATTGATTTAATACTTCTGAACTTTCATCTATATAATCTATATATTTCTTTAACCTGTCTGTTAAGCTGCTTATTGATTCTGCTAATTTTCCTACCTCATCATTTGAAGATACATTAATTTCAACATCTAGGTCACCATTAGCTAGCTTGTCTGATACTCTTTGTATCTGTACTATTGGTTTTGTCATTTTTGTTATCAATATAAAAATTAATAATAGTAATAACATTCCAACAATTAAAAAGATAAAAATTACTTTATTTGATAAATCTTCAGTAGCTTGTGAAAATTCTGATTCACTCATAGATGATACCAACTTCCACCCCGTATCGCCTATAACGCCTAAACTACCAACATATTTTTCACCATTTTCTTCATATTCTATTAATTCAGTATTACTTTCTTTAATAGCAGATACTAATTTCTCATCAAATCCTACTTCTGTTACATTCTTTAATACTTTATCAGCATCTTTGCTATAAGCTATATTATTGTCACCTGTAAAAAGTGTAAAATATCCGCTTTCACCAAATTTATTGTCCCCTGTAATTTGTTCAAGTTTATCTAATAAAATATCAACACATACTTCTCCAATCACTTGTCCATTTACATTTATTGGAACTGATAATGTAACTGCCATAGAGCCAGTGTTAGAATCTTCATATATCTCTGAAACATGCTTTAATCCATCTTGCAGAGTGCTATAATATGCTTTTTTAGTTAAATCAACATCTTCTTTAACCACAGTTTTTGATGATGTTATATAACTAGATGGACTTTCTTCAGCTACATAAACTGAGCTAACAACTCCATCATATCCCTTTTGAGCATCCTTTAATATAGCAATTACATTGGAAAAATCTTTATTTGTTGTTACACTTGTTCCATTTTGAGTACTAATTAAATAATTTTGTACTGTTTTGTTATTTGATACCATTTCTGCCACAACTGTATAACGTTCAAAAAATTCATTTGCTTCTCCACTTACCCTCATAGCCTTCTCTAACAATAACTCTTTCTTTGTGCTTTCATATTCTGAACGCACATTAGACGAAATTACAACTCCACTTATGGTTAGTAGCACTAAGCATGCTATAAATATTGCACTTATAAGTTTTCCTCTAATAGTTCTTACCTTTTTACTATTTTTTTTATCACTAATTTTTATACCATCTTTGACAATTTTACTATTTTTAATAAATCTCATTTTTTTACCTTTCTTAACCACTTTATTTTTTATTGAACAAGAATATATCGGCAAGAAATTTAAAATATTTATAAAATAATAAGTACAATTTTATTCCAATTAAAAAATAATTTACTAATGTATGATTTCCATTTTAAAATTTGTTGAAAAATAAGTTTTTATTTATTAACAATATGAACTTAGTAATTAATAGAAATTTCTTATAAATATTACCAAAATAAATATTTTATATAATCAAATACTAATTTAAAAGAAAATAATGTTTAAGAAAGGATAAATATGAATAAATCACATTATAGCGTAAGTAGATTAAGAAATGAACAAATGAAAACGCAGATCAAAAATGTGTTAAATGAATTAGATGGCGTTAAAATGGTTAATATCGATTTAGCAAGAAGCACAATTGAAGTTGGATTTGATGAATCTTTAGATGAAAATCAAATTAAGCAATGCATAGAACAAGTTGGATGCAAAATTGAATAACATAGCTTTATATTAATAGCACTTAAAAAGTGCTATTTTCTATTATAAATTTAGGAGGTAATAAGTTTGGCAATGAGTAAGAAAATGTTTAACCAATTCGAAGGAATAGCTTCATTGATCAATAATACTCCAATGCTTGAAATATCACTAAAATATAAGGGTGAAGACAGAAAAGTCTATGCCAAAGCAGAATATTACAACTATACAGGAAGTATAAAAGATAGAATTGCTTACCATATCTTGAAACAATCATATGAAACAGGTATGATCAAAGAAGATGATATAATAGCTGAAGCAACTAGTGGTAACACTGGAATTTCCTTTTCTGCTATTGGTGCATACCTTGGAAATCCAGTTACAATATATATTCCTGACTGGATGTGTCAAGAACGTGTAAATTTAATTAAAAGCTATGGAGCAACAATTCAATGCGTTTCTAAAGAAGATGGAGGTTTCACAGGGTGCATTGAATTAGCCGATAAAATGGGAGTTAAAAAAAATGTATTCTTACCACATCAGTTTTCAAATCCTTTGAATGTTGATGCTCACTATAAAACTACTGGTAAAGAAATTTTAGAACAGATTAATAAATTCAGTAAAAAACCAGATGGTATAGTTGCTGGCATAGGTACAGGTGGAACTCTCATGGGAATTAAAAAGGCTATTCAAGAAGTATATCCAAAATGCAAAGCATTCCCACTAGATCCATCAAATTCTCCAATACTGGCTTCAGGCGGAAAAATATTTGGTCCACATAGAATTGCTGGAATAGGAGATGAATTTATACCTGATATTGTTAAACTAGATCAGCTCAATGAAATCATAATGGTTGATGATGGTGATGCAATTAATATGGCAAGAAAGCTATCTTGTGTATTAGGTATTGGAGTTGGTATTTCTTCTGGTGCTAATTTCCTTGGTGTAATAAAAGCTCAAGATATTCTCAATAATAAGGATGCGGTTGTTATTACAGTTTTTGCTGATGACAATAAAAAGTATTTAACTACTGATATTATGAAAGAACAACCAATTAAACCTGATCACTTATCTCAAGATATTGAATTGATTGATTTAAAAGCTATAAAATGATACTAAATTTTAACAAATTAAATTTAGAGCATCTAATTTAATTTAGATGCTTTTTCATTTATCATTTTCAGAATTTATAAAGTAAAACCACCCTTGACCATTATACTTTTCTTCTTCTAAATATTTTAATTTGAAATTTGATTTTTCTTTAAGTTGTTCAACATATTCTTTAGCTTCTGTAAAGTATTTCTCGTATTCTTCAAGACGAGATATTTCTTGTTTGAAAATATATTTATTGGTAGAATCGTCTAAAAACTTAATACTTTCCTTTATACCAAAGTTTTCTACAATGCTTAACTTTTTATCATAATACTTATGTCTCCATTTTCCTGTTCTTATGTCAACAACATAATCAGAAAGAAACAGATATCCAAATTCAGCTATGAACTCAATTGCTTGGCATATGAAATCAACTTCATCTTCATTCATTATATAATGAATGTTAAATCTAAGCCATCCTGGCTTTACTGAAGAAATACCGTCCTCTACAAATTCTCTGAAAATTTTAGACGTTTCATCGCTTATATCTAATAGCCTATGACCATAAGGTGCTGCACATGAACAACCTGCTCTTGTTTGAATTCCAAACAAATCATTTATTAATTTAGCTGCGTATCTTGGATGAATGTATTTATCCTTATGCATTATTTTGATAGAGATTATAGGAAGCCTATTATTTTCATCAGTTGGTCCAAGAATCTCAATATTTGAATTTGTTTTTAATCTATAAATAATTTTTTTTGTATAATATTTTTCTTTTACTTCTATATTATCTATTCCAATTAAATTTTTCAGTTCAATAGCTAATGCTGCTTTGATTATCTGAATTATTCCAGGAGTTCCTGCCATTTCCCTTTCTTCAACATTGTTAATATAGTCTTGCCCAAATGAACTTACATAGTTAACTGTTCCACCACCAGCTACTGTAGGAGGAATTGTTTTATCATATAATTTTTTATTTATAACAAGAATTCCCGATGTTCCTGGTCCTCCTAAAAATTTGTGTGGAGCTAAATAAATAGCATCAAAATATGATTTTTCACTTTTATTCATATTTATTTCTACATATGGAGCACATGCAGCAAAATCAAAACATGCTAAAGCATAATTTTCGTGTAAAATTTCTGCAACATCCAATACAGGAGTAATTATCCCAGTTACATTTGAAGCTGCTGAAAAAGAACCTATTTTGAGTCTATCTTTGTATTTTATGTCAGAAACTTTTCTTTTTAAATCATCTAAATCTAAAGTTCCATCTTGATTAAGTCCTATCTCTACTAATTCTGCAAGACCTTCTTTCCAAATAAGAATATTTGAATGATGCTCATATGGTCCTATAAATACTACTGGAATATTTATTAATAAATCAGTTGATTTATTAATTATATCATCAATTCCTTTATCACAATTTATATATTCTTTTATTATATTATCTATCCTTATTTTAGTAGCAGGAGAAATATATATACCAATAATTTTAGCAAATCTTTCAATTGCTCCAGTTGCTCCTGTACCAGAAGGTATCAAGTAACAATTTTTTTCAGCATTGAGATGTCTTTTAATTATAATTTCAGATTTATGTAAAATTTTAGTCATAACTTCTCCAGTCATGTCATCTTCTGTATGGGTATTACCATAACATTGCTGTATTTCAAGTAAATATTTTTCTATAAAACTTAATGCTTTTCCTGAAGCGGTAAAGTCAGCATAAGTCAATAATCTTTCTCCATATGGTGTTTCAAATTTATAGTCTTTTCCTATTAATTCATTGCGAAGCGTTTCAAATGAAATACTCATGAATAACTTCCTTTCTTTATTTTAACTTTTATTAATCATTGCTCACAACTATTGTTTCGTAGATATTAGTTATTATACTTTTTTATTTTTTTCTTAATCTTAAAATTAAAATATTATAAATTTAATTAGTATTAATAATCAAAAGATGCAAAATAAATTTATTTTTATTATAATAATATGAAAAATGCAATGCAGCTTTGCTTTATAGCAAAATTGCATTGCATTTGTTATTTATATGTTACATTGACCTGTACTTGAATCACAATACATTGGTTCTCGAATTAGTTCTATAAAAAAACCATTTCCAGCTTGTACTTTCTTTATCAATTTTTTATAAATCAAATTATCTATAACTTGATTTAGTTCAATATCTGAGAAATCAAAAGTAGTTTTAATTTCTACAAGTGCTGAATTTTCATATTTCTCAATAAATTTCAAAACATTGTTTTCAGTCTTATCAATATGATTCATTTTTACAGCATCATTAGTCATATTTTTAATAACAGATTTCACTGCATCAAAAGTCTGATATCCTCTTAGCAACAACTTTTTATCTCCATACTTTATTAAAAACGAAGGAAATCCTCGAACTGAATATTGACTTGCAATATTCAAATCTTTTTTAAATTCTTCCTCTGCAGATCCATCAGTAAATCTTTCAATGAATTTGGAAATATCAAGTCCAGATTCATTTGCTAGTTCTATTAATACTTCAGTCCTACTTGTTTGTCTTGAATGTATATCAGTAGCTTCTCTTATTTTCCTTAGAAATTTATTTGCTAATTCTTCATTTTCCATTTGGGCTGCTTTATATGCAATGTTTTGAGGATAAGATGAAGGATATTCGTTAGAAAATAAATTAAAAGCTTCTATATTAACTGGCATACCATGTTTTTCGGAAGCTTCTAAATAATGTTTTGCGATTTGTTCGTTTGATTTTTCAGCATTTCCGCCTATGTTGTTAAAACTATCATAAAACTCCCTTATGTCTTCAACAAGTCCACCCATTACAAATTTCACTTTTAGTTTATCTCCATAAACAGTTTCTAATTTTCTTAAAAGTGGTTCGCTACCCCAACACCAAGTACAAATAGGATCTGTAAATTCAATAACTTCTATAATTTTTTCTTGTTCCATAATTTATTCCTCACATATTTTAACAATGCAGTGTAAAATTATGTATTCTTACACCGCATTTTAATTAATTTCTATAATCTTAAATTATTTAAATACCTTTATATGCTCACTTGATATTTGAAATTGTTTTTCGTCAGGTTGTGCTGCCTGCTTTCCAAAAGGCATTTGTGCTATAAACTTCCAATTACCTGGTATGTTCCATTCTTTCTTTACATCTGCTTCTATAAGTTCAGTATAGTGTTGCAATGATGCACCAAATCCTTCATTTTGCAAAGCTGTCCAAACAACTAGCTGAAGCATTCCACTTGATTGTTGAGACCAAATTGGAAAATTATCTTTATAAGTAGCAAATTGTTCTTGAAGATATTTTACTACATTTTGATCTTCAAAATATAAAACTGATCCATATCCACTTTTAAAAGAATTAATTTTGTCTTCAGTTGGCTTGAAATTTTCTGCTGGAACAACCTTTCTTAAAGATTCTAATGTTATATTCCAAAATCTATCATGTTGTTTTCCTAATAGCAATACAACCCTAGCACTTTGAGAATTAAATGCAGATGGTGTATACTTTACTGCATGTTCAACTATTTCTTTAATTCTATCATCTGAAACTACTTCATCTTTACTAATCCCATAAAATGTACGTCTTTCTGTTACTGCTTCGAAAAAATTTTTTGTCATTTTTTATTCCTCCGTTATATTTAACTTTCTTTATTTTAAACTTATTTTGTAACCATGAAATGATAAAAATCTTTAGCATCTTTATCATTTTAATTAAACTTTCTAAGCTATTATACTTTTCCCTTTTTTATGGCTTACATACAATTCTTGATTTATATCTAAAATTTCTTTTTATCTATTTTTCTTAACATTTTAATCTCTCCTATTATAATATTTTACTTTAAAATTGTTATTTGTCATTAATTAGTATAATACTAATTAGTAGTATTAGTTTTAAAAAGTAGGTGTATTATTTATACACCCGATAATTTTTTTAATAAAATTCTCAAATTTTCCTTTTCTTCTATTGACAAAGCACTGAAAATTTCATTTATGTTTGCCATGTGATCAAGAAAATTTTCAGTTATAATTTTTCGCCCCTTTTCTGTTAAACTAATTAAATTAACACGTCTATCATTAGGGTCAATGCTTCTTTTAACAAGATCGTCTTTAACTAAGTTTTCAATAACAACGGTCATGTTTCCACTAGTAGAAAGAACTTTCTCGGTTATTTCACATACCCTCTTATCTCCCTTGTGATACAGCAATTCAAGTACTGCAAACTGGGAAACTGTAACTCCTGCCTTTTTAATTGTTCGATATTCTCTTTTGTGTACACTTTGAGAACATCTGCTTAAACTTATTAAAGTTTTTAGGTTTAAATCACTTTCATAACCATAACTAATTTTTTTCTTATCCATGAATATAATATAATACTAATTAGTACTATTGTCAAGCATAAATTTTTATTTTTTAAATTTGCGAATATTTAATTAGTTAACTTTTAAGGTAATGGATTTTAACAATATACTATTATTCCCATATGGAATACATAATACTTTGTGCAAAAAAAAGAAAATCAGGGATTTAACCCCAATTTTATAAAATGCAATTAATAGGATAACTGCGCCTATTACATATTTTAAAATCTTACTAAATATACTGTAGCTTTCGTTACAAGTAATTTTTTTCACGAAAACTGTAGATGTTCCTGCTGCCAATACCAAAATGTTATGACATATTGAATATAAAAGAAGGAGTAGATTTACGATTTTTTTCAACGTTATTATTTGTCTGTTTCCTCATTCTTTACAATCCCCATCCTGGAAGCATATGAAATAACTTGGGCACGATTCGCTAGATGCAGCAATTCTACAATTCTCCCCATATGGTACTTTACCGTACGTTCTGTAATTCCCATGGCGTCCCCAACTTCCTTATAGGTTACACCTTTTGCAACCATCTCCAATACATCCAATTGCCTTCTTGTAAGGTTTCCTTTTATTTTATCTTCTTCCCCATCTAGCGAGGAATTATGGTTAAATGTGTAGCTGTATTTAAATTCTTTTAACAGTCTGGGAGCAAGACCCGTAGAAATAGGAACCTCACCATTTTCAAGATCGGTCAGCATTTCAATTAGATCTTTAGCATCTGTATTTTTCAGCAGATATCCAGAGGCTCCATACTTAACTGCTTGAAAAAGGTCATCATCTTCTTCTGATATAGTCAACATTATAACCTTTATGTACGGCATATCTGCCTTAATCAGTCTTAATGCATCCAGCCCGCTATATTCTGGCATTTTAATATCCATCAAAATAATGTCAGGTTTCAGAATTAG
>Ga0209639_1002652_pt1 | contig 13489 bp, 14 predicted proteins | sample EPASupsiteHSE605_FD_187268 | JGI IMG/M metagenome (GOLD analysis project Ga0209639, IMG submission 187268) | Bioremediated contaminated groundwater from EPA Superfund site, New Mexico - Sample HSE6-05 (SPAdes) (version 2) | ecosystem: Environmental > Aquatic > Deep subsurface > Groundwater >...
TGCCATAATGGGCGAGCTGAACGATGTTCCGTTACTGGGATAAACGCCGTCGCTGGTTGAAACCACATATGGTCCTTGTCCCTGCGCACAGACTGTAGGTTTTATGCGGTTGTCGGCACTTGGTCCATACGACGAAAAAGACGCAAAATTACCGGCCTTATCAACCGCACCAACCGTAATAATGCTGTCGGCATCGGCCGGAGCACCTATATAATGCCAACTGTCGTTGCCACTGTTACCGGCGCTGTTGACGACCAGAATTCCTTTTTTGGCGGCCAGGTCGGCACCACGGGTAATTCGGGTTGTATTGCCGTCCATCATGGCATAGGTATGACTTTGCGAATCATCGTCAAAATCGGTGTAGCCCAAAGACGAATTAATAACATCGGCACCAACACTGTCGGCAAATTCGGCAGCCGCAATCCAGTTGTCTTCTTCAACAATATATTCGGAATTGGCGTCTTCGGAACGCAGCAACCATACACTGGCATGAGGAGCTGTTCCAACAAGAACGCCAGGGACATTGCCCACAATGGTCGATGCTACCGCCATTCCATGATTCGATTCTTCGAACAGATTGTTACCCGGCAGAACAAAGTCTTTGTAACCGAGCAGGCGGCCATCGTTGCGTAAACTGTCAAACATCGACAAGGTGTTAACGTGATAGAATCCGGCATCGAGAATGGCAATAATCATATTGTCGCCCGTGTAACCAAGGCGGTGCAGATAATCAACACTGATCATATTGGCCTGATTGTAACCATTGCCATAACTGATGGGAGCCTTTGTAACAGATGCATCATTCTGCTGTAATTTATTTCCGGGCTGTTGTTGCGATGCTTCGAAAATATATTGGGTACCTTCCTTGAAAGGTTTTTTCTTACGGATTTCGAGATAGGGTTTCACTTTTACCACAGCTGTCACATAGGACAATGCCTGAATTGACGGGATTATAGTTGTATCGGAAACAAAAACGGTTGCGGAATTAAACCACTTTGAACAATTATGAATTACAGCACCTTTGGCTGCTATACCATTCAGATAATCCTGTACCACCGGAATATCGGTCTGGTCGATGGCAATTCCCATGCGGTTGCGACGATCAATGGCGCGCTGTGTCAAAAATTCCTGCGGATTGGAAATGGTATAGGGCGAATTGTTTTTGTCAGAAAATTCAACACGGTACATGGCCCCCGAAGTTTGTGACTGCACAAACAGAGAGGCAAGTATCAAGGGTAAAAAGAAAAAAATGTACTTCATTGTGAGCGTTATTATTGATGTCCATATTCAGTCAATTGCACGGTGTAATCAACTCCCGAAACAATTGAGCCGGAAACAAAATCCTTTTCAACATCGCGGAATTTTTTATACACCAGCCCGACGTGACGGGCATAAATTTCATATTGATTAATGTCTTCAATCAGATTCGATGACACCTGCTGAATGACCGTGGCTGTTGAGTCAAAACTCAGAAGGCCAAAACTCATGGGGTCATCAATATTGTCATATTCGCAGATTTGTTCATCCAGATTATTAAAAGCATTGCCATTCCATTCGGTGCTGCGCCGCACAGGGAAGGCGAGTCGTGTAAACCGGACATTTTCCTCAAGCTTTTCGGCAACAGATTTTGTGAGGCAGGAATACCAAACATCGCGCAGATACCAGTCGGTAGTATCGGTCATTTTCACCCAGCGTTCGATGCGGATACATTGGCGGTTTTCGGAATCATAAAAATACGATTCGTATACCTCTTTCAGCTGAAAAGAATACGTTTTTACGGTGTCGAAGAAATCGTCGTAATAGGTTGAATCAACCTGATAAAGCCTGTAATCGCCCGGAGTATAAGGGAAATAGGCATATCCCATATCTTCGGGCGGAAGGTCACTATCCTTGGTGCAGCTGGTAAAAATAATTCCGGCCGACAACAACAAAATTCCAATACAGGCAAAGATCTTCATATGCTCAGTATTACATTAAAACCCATCAAAGCGAGGATCGCTTACGCCATTATCCTGTGTCGATGTGCCTTCTTTTTTATGATTTTCCTCATCCTCTTTTTTCTGCAGTTCCAGCGGATCTTTATCTTTTTGAAATACTTCGCGCGAAATGACATTTCCGGCTTTGTATTCCTGTTTCACAATGATCTTTCCGTCTTCATCGTTGGTGGTCCAGAAGTTTTCGCGTAAACCGGCAACGTAATTTCCCGTTTGGTATACATTTCCGTTTGTATGATAAAAGGTGAAAATACCGTTTCGCTGTCCGTTTATGTGCGTACCTCTCATTTTTGGAATACTGTCGGGATAATACTGTACATACGGGCCATCCATTTTATTATCCTTGAAATAGGTGACTTCCAGCACATCGCCTTCCTGATAATAGCGTACACTGCGTCCGTTTTTCATTCCGTTTTTATATTCAACCTCTGCAATTACATGGTCATATCCATCGTAGTTTTTCCAGAGCCCTTCGCGTTTTTGCTTCACGAATTTTCCTTCCGAGAGCTTAAAACCATTTGGAAAGTACATGATGGTATTCGCAACAGTGCCGTTTTCGGAATAAGTGGTTTTCGATTTTACCGACTTATCGAAATAATAGTACACAAATTGTCCAACCGGAACGCCATGTTCAAACCGACCTTCGTATTTAAGTGTATCGGCATTGTATTTTTTCCAGTAGCCATGTTTAAGCCCGCTTTTATCAAGCTGATTTATAGTATCCTGGCCAGATGTAGCAAGGAAAAACAGAAGTGTAACAGAAAAAAGTGCAATAATTCGTTTCATATCCCGGTTTTATTACTGTATAACGAGAAGTGCGTTTAAATCTTTTATAAAATCGGAAAAAGAAGGATAATGCACATCAAAGTGGGTATTATTAATTTCCAGTTCCTCAGGATTTCCGATAAAAACAGTATGCATCCCAAGCGAGCGGGCAAAGACCATATCGCTGGCCGAATCGCCCAGCATAATGCTGCGTTTGAAGCTGATGTCGGGAAAGTCGTTGGCAGCCATCGTGGCCATTCCCGGGTTGGGTTTGCGGGTTGGATGGTTGGTTTCGGCCAGATGTGGACTGAAATAAACGCCATCGATACGACCACCGCATTCAACCACTTTGCTGGTCATGTAATCATGAATCTGATTGAGTTGTTCAACAGTCATCAGCCCTTTGCCGATTCCCTGCTGATTGGTAACGACAATTATTTTTCCAAATATTTTTGAAGCAACATTAAAAGCCTGTAACGAGCCTGAAATGAATTCAAATTCATCTACCATGGTAATGTAGTCTCCGATTTTCCGCTCATTAATCACACCATCTCGATCCAGAAACAATGACCATGTGGAATTAATTTTCCATTGATGCAGGATCTGTTTGTTTGTCAGGGTATCGGACATAAAAAAGTGGATTAAGAAATTTTTCCAAACATGGAAGACTCGACCAGCTCACAAATAATATGCCCGATCAAAATATGACATTCCTGGATTCGTGGAGTATCGTTACATGGGACAGCAATCAAAATGTCGGATAATTCCTTCAGTTTTCCGCCACCAGAACCGGTTAGAGCTATGGTGTGCACATTTTTACTCCGTGCTTCGGAAAAAGCATTAACTACATTTTTTGAGTTGCCCGAAGTTGAAAGACCGATCAGAATATCGCCCTGGTTGCACTGAGCCTGAGTCATGCGGCTGAAAATATCGTCGAAGCTGAAATCATTGGCAACAGCAGTGATGTACGAAGTGTTTACGGTAAACGATTCAGCGGGCAGGGGAGCACGGTTTAAATAGAAACGGCCACTGAGTTCTGCAGCAATATGCTGGGCATCGGCAGCACTGCCACCGTTTCCGCATAACCATACTTTGTGTCCGCTTTTAAAACAATCAACCAATAAATCAACTGTATGCTGTATAGCAGCAATCAATTCCTTATCAGCAAGCAGACGCTGTTTGACCTCGATGGATTCAGTAATTCTTTTTTCAATCATGCTTCATTCTTTGAATGAACATTCAGCACATCCTTGATGATATATTTATTCCGGTCGGGGGTAGCACGTCCGATCATTTCGGCCAGGAAGCCACCGATAAACAATTGCGAACCGATGACCATGCAAAGCAGCGCCAGATAGAATATCGGGAGGTCGGCCATTTTGCGCAGATCGAAGAAAATCTTTTCAACAGCCAGATAGCAGGCAATCGCAAAACCAATCAAAAACAAAACACTTCCGATGGAGCCGAAGAAGTGCATCGGTCGTTTGCTGAATTTACCAACAAACATAATGGTGATCAGATCGAGCGGACCGCGGATAAAACGGCTGATGCCGAATTTGCTTGTCCCGAACTGACGTTTGCGGTGTTGAACCACTTTTTCGCCAATGTTGGTAAAGCCTGCCCACTTGGCTATCACCGGCATATAGCGGTGCATTTCGCCATATACTTCAATATTTTTTACTACGTCGAGGCGGTATGCTTTCAGTCCGCAGTTCATGTCGTGCAGCTTTACACCACTGAGTTTGCGGGTGGTCCAGTTGTATAGTTTACTCGGAAGATTTTTGGTAAAGGCATTGTCGTAGCGTTTCTTTTTCCAGCCCGAAACAATGTCGAAACCACCTTCTTTGACCATTTGGAATAGTTCGGGAATTTCGTCGGGGCTATCCTGCAGGTCAGCATCCATGGTAATAACAACATCGCCCTGAACTTTTTCGAAAGCGGTTTGTAAAGCAGCCGATTTGCCGTAATTGCGGCTGAAGCGTATGGCTTTGATGTTATTATTTTTCGACTGCAGTTCAAGAATCACTTTCCACGACTGGTCGGTACTGCCATCATCCACAAACATAATTTCGTAGGAAAAAGCATTGGCTACCATTACTTTTTCGAGCCAGGCCGACAGTTCAGGAAGACTTTCTTCTTCGTTGAGTAAAGGAATTACAACTGAAATATCCATTCAATTATGCGTTTAAGCTGTCAGTAAGGCGGTCTTTCTTTTTCGCTATCAAAGCAATTAATGCCCCAACAACGAGTGATTTAATCAGGAATTTAAGAAAAACAACCATATAAGTACTCAATTCCAGCAATTTGGTGATATCGTCAGGCTTTACATATTCTGCGAGTTGCGGGTTAGCCTCTAACTGCTTGGTCATCTCAATTTTCAACTCCTGTACACAGCTTTGCAAATAGGCCGGATCCAATACAAAAATAACAAACAGCTCCATGGCTATGAAACAAATCAAGCCCAAAAGCATAATGGAAAAAGCAACCATAAAGGCTGATGGATATTTGATGGTTTTATCCTCAGTCATTTTACGGACCTGCGAAATTCCCGTTAGCATGAAATATATCACAACAACAGCTTGAATAAAAAAGGAGAGAAACCCGAATGAAAAAAAGTTCACTCCGAGCAAGTAAAGAATTAGAAAATAACCAGCAAGAATACCGCCTGCATACAGGCCGTTTTTCAGAATTGTTTGCCAAAACAGATTTTTCATAACTCAGATGTTGATTTTGCAAAAATAGTCAAATATTTCTTTGAAATTATATAAGGGTATATTCCATTTTTTAATAGCGGATTTTCAATACAGTTTGAAAAGCTGCGAAAAATCATATCAAGATTTGGTAATTCTCATATACCTTTGATTTTGTCAGGTTAATAATTTTTTATTACTTTGTCGACCGAAATAATATACAAAGGTATGGGAGAAAATTCCGGATCACTTTATGAGCGTCTTATGTCGGACCTTCATATGCAGGAAGGGCTGAGTGCCTGTATCAATTGTGGCACCTGCACAGCCATATGTCCGGCCGCCATGTTTTACAAGTACGATCCGCGCGAAATTGCCATTACTGTTGCCAGCCGCGATGAACAAAAGATTGAAGAGCTTCTGAAAGGCGACACCATCTGGGCCTGTGGCGAATGCATGAGTTGTAAAACCCGCTGTCCGCGCGGCAATGCACCAGGACTGATTATCATTGCTTTGCGTGTGCTTTCCGAAGAGACCGGCTATTTTGCTGAATCTGAAAAGGGACGTCAGGTACTGACCATCAAACGCATGATTGGAGAAAGTATTCTCGACAATGGTTATTGCATGTGGTTCGATCACATCAATCTGGAGATGTTTCCCGAACAGGGTCCAACCTGGCAATGGGTGCGCGATAACGCTTCGGAAGTACTGGATAAAACAGGAGCCAGCTATCGGAAAGATTCAGCCGGAGCTCTGCGAAAAATTCCGCAGAATGATCTGGACGAGCTCAAACGGATTTTCGATGTAACCGGAGGTACCAAACGTTATGAAACCATCGAAGAATTTTCGCGCAAAAAAGCCGAAGAAATGGGATTGCAATTCGATGAAACCAAAGACTGCGAATATTTTAAACATATTTATTCCTTTAATTCGCACAAACTCGAAAACGAATGAAAGCTGAAGGCAAACGACATATCTGGAAAGAATATCAGAAAGAAATTTCAGGCGACAAATTCTGGTATGCACGCAGCTGTATACGCCAGAATTTTTTTCCCGGATCGGAAACAGCTTTTCTGCGCATTCTGAAAGACGAACTGGGAAAAGATGTACATGACTCGGCTTGTCACACAACCTGCACGGGCATTGGATATCATTGCGATGTGGTACCTTTCGAAACCACAATGACCGTGGTTGCACGCCAGTTTGCACTCATGACCGAAAAAGGCTATAAAAACTACGCAGCAAGCTGTATCACTTCGTTTGGAGTGTATACCGAAATTCTTGAAACATGGGAATCGCATCCCGAAATTCTAGAACGGGTTCGCGAGAATCTGTATAAAGCTACCGGACGCACATTCGAAGTTCCCGAAAACCTGGCGCACACCAGCGACATTATTTTCAAATTCCGCAACGAAATTTTTGAAAAGAAAAAACATGCACTTATCAATGTGCATACAGGCAAACCGTTGCGCGGTGTTGAACATATCGGCTGTCATTATTCGAAAATGTTTCCGCACAAAGGTGTGGGTGGGGCAGAGTATCCTCAGGTGCTGGCCGGTATGATTGAAGACTGGGGAGGCGAAGTGATTGATTATCCCGAACGCCGCCACTGTTGCGGGTTTGGATTCCGCCAATATGCTGTAAAAGCCAACCGCGGTTATTCGGTGGCCAATTCGCACAAGAAGTTTGAAAGCATGGAACCCTACAAGCCCGATTTTATTCTGACCAATTGTCCGGGCTGTCCTATGTTTCTCGATCGCTGGCAATATTTTATTGCCGAAACCGAAGGCAGGACCTATGGTGAAAACGGCATGGGAATTCCGGTGCTGACCTATGAAGAGCTGGCCGGAATTATTCTCGGATATGATCCGTGGGAACTGGGTTTGCAGATGCATCAGGTTTCGGTGGAACCATTGCTGGATAAGCTTGGCTATCAATATGACAAAAGTGCAAAATTTAAAGGAATGAACGGAGCCAATCTGGGCAAACCCGAAGATCCGATGAATCTGAAAATCTGCTGCTAAGAAAGACACAAAGTATTAATCGAAATAAAATTTCAGAATGTCGAAAAAAGTTATTGTTATCGGTGGTGGTCCTGCAGGCATGGAATCCGCTACATACCTGGCCAATTTTGGTTTTGAAGTCAGTCTGATTGAAAAGGAAAATCAGGTTGGTGGAAAGCTGAATTCGTGGGATCGCCTGTTTCCAAGCATGCGCCCGGGTGGCGAAGTGAAAGATTTTCTTACAAAAGGCAATCAGTTATCGAATGTAAACGTGAAGCTGAACACCGAAATTGATCAGGTTGAGCGTACAGGATCGCAAATGAAACTCCGCACTAGCAGCGGCGAACAGCTTGATGCTGATGCAGTAGTGATTGCCACCGGTTTCGAACCGTTCGATGCCACAAAGAAAGAAGAATACGGATATGGCATTTACGACAATGTAATCACCAGCAAAGATCTGGAGCAGCTTTTCCGTGAGCATAAAAAAATCACCCGTGCCGATGGCAAGCCTGTGAAGCGTGTTGGTATTGTGCATTGCGTGGGCTCGCGCGACGAAAAAGCCGGTAACATATATTGCAGCAAAGTATGCTGTGTAACAGGTGTGAAGCAGGCCATCGAAATTCACGAAGCTGTTCCCGACACCGAAGTATTTTGTTTTTATATGGATTTGCGCATGTTTGGAATGCACTTCGAAGAATTGTATAAGGAAGCACAGGAAAAACACGGCGTTCAGTTTATCCGCGGCCGTTTGTCGGAAGCTGCTGAAGCAAAGGATGGAAGCGTGGTTGTGAAGGTTGAAGACACTTTGACCGGACGTCCGTTGAAAATGTCGGTTGACCTTTTGGTTTTACTTGTTGGTTTTGTACCATCGCCAGGCACTACCAAAATGGGCAAATTGTTTGACCTTCAGTTCAATGAAAATCGTTTTCTGCATGGCAACGATGAGCACACTGGTACCGGTATGACCAAGGCCCCCGGCGTATTTCTGGCAGGCACCTGCACGGCACCGCGTACCATTACCAACAGCATTCTGGATGCGCGCAGCACCGCGATGCGTGTGGCCGGATATCTGAACGAGTGGAAAACAGAAAAAAGATAAAAGAATGATCAGCTTTCAGCCATCAGCAATCAGCTTTCAGCTTATCACTCATAACTCATAACCCATAACTCATAACCCATAACTCATAACCGGCTACTGACTCCGCCGCGGCGGATCACAACTGACCACTAAAAAAAAATTTCATGAGTCCTGATTTTGGATTTAAAATAAATAAGTCAGCGCAGATCGATCTGGATAAGGCCGATGAGTCGCTGTACCGCAAAATCTGCAAACTCGAACCGAGTCTGCAAACCTGCATCTTTTGCGGAACCTGTGCGGCAACCTGTACAGCGGGACAATACACTTCATTTAGTTTCCGTCGCTTATCGGTCGAGCTGCGGCGCGGAATGATCAAAGAAGTGAAAGAAGAAATTTCGAAATGCATGCTGTGTGGAAAATGTACACTGGCATGCCCGCGTAATGTCAATACCCGCCACACTTTGTATCACTTAAAAAAGCACTTCGATGGAAATGAATTTTGATCCTTTTGTATTGCCGTTTTTCCTCGGCTTGCTGGTGATGGGAGTCATTCTCATCTGGAAATATATTGTCTGGATGGAATCGATTCCGGTGGCTGACCGACGTGTTATGTTCCGCAATTTATTTACCGTTCGTTCATTCCGTGCTTTTAAGGAAGCCATTATGGAAGGTTTGCTGCACCGTCGTATTTTCAAAATCAATCCGTTACTCGGATATATGCATGCAAGCCTTGCTACGGGCTGGTTTCTGTTGATTGTAATGGGTTCCATCGAATCGAAATTCGGGCAGAAAGATGTGTTCAATATGCCCTGGGATCCCATTTTCTTTAATTATTTCGAACCCAATAAACACGGCATTGAATACGGATCCTTTTTCACCTTCATGATGGATTTTCTGTTACTGGTGGTATTGGTCTCGGTGGTTTTTGCACTGATAAAAAGATTTTACTCGCGCCTGTTCGGCATGAAAAAAACCACGAAGCTGATGATTGCCGATCATTTTGCACTGTATTCGCTGTGGGCCATTTTCCCTGCACGTTTGCTGGCTGAATCGCTGAATGCTGCTCATTACAACAATGGCGGTTTCATGACTCAGACGCTTGGAGATTTCTTCAACTCATTCATGTCGGCTGGGCAGGTTGTAACTGCTGAATACAGCATGTGGTGGGTTTATTCAATAGTGCTGGCGGCATTTTTTGTAGCGTTGCCTTTCTCGCGATACATGCATATTCTGACCGAAATTCTGCTGATAGTTTTCCGCAACCTGGGTATGAAGCCTGCGAAAAATCTGCAGGGTTATACTCGCTTCGAAATCAATTCGTGCAGCCGTTGCGGAATTTGTATTGATAAGTGTCAGCTTAGTTCTGCTGCCGGAATCAGCAATGTGCAGCCCGCCTATTATATTCAGGGAGTACGCTACAATCTGCCATTCGAAGATCGGGCGTATAACTGTTTAATGTGCGGACGTTGCAATACTTATTGTCCGGTTAAGATTGATGTGACGAATATGCGCAACGTTACACGCAAACTGGCCAACGAATCGGTTGGATTCAAATACGATTATTTACCGGAAATCAAAAAAGAAGAACTTTCGGAAGTCACCAACGTTGTGTATTTTGCAGGCTGTATGTCGCATCTGACGCCATCGGTGCCGCGTGCTATGGTGGCTTTGTTTAAAGAAGCCGGCATTACATACAATTTTGTTGATGAAGATGGAAGTATGTGTTGCGGCCGTCCGTTGATGCAGTCGGGACTGACCGATGCAGCTGCGCAGTTGCGCGAAAAGCTGAGCGAAATGATTACAGCTCAGAATTCAATGATTCTGGTAACCAGTTGTCCTATTTGCTACAAAACATTTAAAGAAGATTACAATCTGAAAATGCATGTGGTGCATCACACCGAATTAATAAAGATTCTGGTGGAAAGCAAGCGACTGAAACCGCGCATGGAAGACCTTTCCATTGTTTATCACGATCCGTGTGAACTTGGCCGTGGATGCGGCGAATACGACAGTGCACGCACCGTGTTGAATCAGGTCGGAAAAGTGATTTCCATCGATCAGGAAAAAGAAAAAGGCCTGTGCTGTGGTGGAAGTATTTCGAATCTGAAAGTACCTTACGAAAAACGCGAACTGATGGCCGCCGATGCAGTCAGACAATTATCGGCATCCAATCCCGATGTGATTGTAACCGCTTGTCCTTTGTGCAAGAAGACCATGGCCAAACATGCCGACGGCAAAATGAAAGACATTGCCGAAGTGGTGGCCGAGGCTGTTGGTGTGGTGAAGCAGACAAAACAAATTGAAGAAGCTGAAGAAGTTCAGGCGGTGTAGGGGATTCTTCTGATTTCTTTATTTATACTCATTCAGCAGCGAAGCCTTGAGCAAAACGAGACAATGTTTGAGTAAATACATGGCTATATCGTCGATGAATTCAGGACTTTCATAACCACCACTATAATCGGCTGCAATTTCTCTCTGATACCTGAGCACAATCGGAAATAAATTTTCGTTCATAAGTTGCTGATAATCCTCAAGCGTTGTTTTATCAGAATTTTCAAGAATTCCGCACATTTCGGAAGATATCAGTCGGAGCGATTCTTTCTCGGGAACCGAAGCGAATGTTTTGTATTGCGTAATCAGAATAAATGATTCACAATTAAATATCAGATTTTTGGCTAATCGTGAGCTGAAAATCCCCATTACTGAAGTTTCATCCAGACCAGGAATTTCCTTGCGAATAGATTTTTTTATTGAATCGCAGATATCAGGATGATGCAGCATAGCCGATAAAGTGTAGGCCTGTTGCATTTGCATGGCCGTCGCACTGTCCTTGTCCATGCATCTGGCCGAAATGGAATCGCATATTTCAGCAGCAATAACATCGTATCCGCTTTGAGCAAACGATTGAGATACAAATAAAAAAATAAAAACGGGAATCAGAAAAGCTTTCATGGTATGGATTAAATAAAACACAAAGTTAAAAAAACAGGAGAATTTCATTTTTCAGTTTATGTTGAAGTCAAAAATACATTCAACAGATTTATACTTTTCTTAAAGAAAGGTATCAAAGAGCATGTTTCGGCAGATTGTATATTTGCAGAAAAAAAGACGTAAGTTCTTAAGCGAAGAAATTTTAAATGATTCATGTGAAAAAACAATGCGAAGACTGTGCTTTCAGAAATGAAATATGTCGGTTTATTGACGAGGAAGAATTTTCGGAACTAAATGAAACGACTCTTTATCAGCATTCGCCAAAAGGTCAGACCATAGTCAGACAGGGCGATCCGATGACCCATTTGCTGTATTTATCGTCGGGACTGGTTAAGCTTGAGCATGTTTCGCCCAATAAACAGATACAGATTCCGGCATTGATAAAAGGCCCTGCACTGATCAGCGGTAATTATCAGATCAGCGGTGCGAATAACCTGTTATCGGTAGTAGCTGTTGAAGAAACCAATGCATGCCTGATTGATCTGGTGGTACTGCAAAGCCGGATGCGAAAAAATGCCATGTTTGCCATGACCATATATGATATGCTGACAGCATTTCATCAGCGTGTGCTTGACAAACAGCTCATGTTGGCCTGCAAGCGGGTTCCGGGGCGCATTGCCGGGATTCTGCTTTTATTCCGCGAAAAATTTTACAACTCCGATACGTTTTCCTTTCCATTATCACGGCGCGAAATTGCACACCTTACATTATGCCGCGAAGAAAACGCCATACGCACCTTAAGTAGTCTGGAACAGGATGGCATTATTGAAGTGCATGGAAAAGCGGTAAAAATTCTGGATGTGCAGCGCTTGCAGAAAGTGTATGATCTGGGGTAGGGAGCACAACGCATGCAGCATTGGGCATGCGGTATCTTCGCTCTCGCTCTGTCCGCCGCAGTGGACAGAGCTCTGTATTTGCATGCGACATGCAGCATAGGGCACAACTCGCATCCGACCTTCCGGAGTCACGGGTTGTCCTGAAAGAGTCGGGGCGAAGGAGCACTGTTCGCTTCGCGAATTGAAAGTTTCAGGTTGTCAGGTTACCAGGCATCGTTAATACAACGTGCATCACTAAAGTCTCAGAAATAGTCAAAATGAGTAGTGTTAAATCCACTAATTTACATAAGGCATTTTTTTACTTGCATTTCTCATTAATCCATCAACAAGTTTTGCGCTGCTACTGCCCATACTGCCAGAAAACTTGTGATTATAATTCCAAAGAAGTTTCTTTTCACTACAATCGCTAATACTTAATGAAACAGTTACTTCATTTGTTGTTCCATATGCTCCCGCTATCAAGTACAATGCAACTGCCGCACCTTCTGACATTGGCTTTGATAATGAAAAATTCGAAGTCATAATACCATCAACTTTCAAAACCTCGCAAAGTTCGCTGGTTGTAAGCGGGGTTTCCGGGTATCCGGCTTTTTTCAGAAGCGCGTTTGTTGTTTCAATTTCCTGAATCTCCTGCGAAATTTTACCTTGCATTTTCCGCTTAAGCATCCATGAATATATTTCTTTTTGAATATTTATCGACTCAGTTTTTTGTTGCTCTATCATTGATTCAGCATCAACTTTTTTACTGGCTGCAATGGAAACACTTGGTGGAATAATAGCAATAATTTTCTGATCATGAGCCAGTGTGTATGCATCCGGGCTAGTGTAGATTTTAGCACAGGATGTAAACATAATACATATTACAACAAATAAGGAAAACTGTTTTAATGATTTCATAGTCTGGATTTTTGTTTGTTTGTACAAATGTATGAAATAATTTAACGTTTGTTAGAATTATAAATTAAGCAGATATTTTATAAGATGACTCAGGACCGCTCAAAACAACTTGCTTAAATTCTGAGTGTCGCATTTATGGACAATTCTAAAAACCCATTTTTGTCATATTGAGCCCCGCTGACATTCTGAGCCACGCGTTCCGCTGGATAAACTCCGTCGAAGAATAGAGAGCGGCGGG
>Ga0209639_1002653_pt1 | contig 13488 bp, 13 predicted proteins | sample EPASupsiteHSE605_FD_187268 | JGI IMG/M metagenome (GOLD analysis project Ga0209639, IMG submission 187268) | Bioremediated contaminated groundwater from EPA Superfund site, New Mexico - Sample HSE6-05 (SPAdes) (version 2) | ecosystem: Environmental > Aquatic > Deep subsurface > Groundwater >...
ATATTTTTTTAAAATTCTTAGTACCTTCTACAGAAGGAGAAAATTTTTTGTTTTTTGCTTTTTGATCCGTTTTTTTCATGTAAGATATTATTTGAAAGATATTATTTTAAAAAGCTTTGACAAAAAAATCCATTTGAGGCCATAATCAATATTATAAAAAATAAATTATGTTTAATTTTTAAGGAGGGGTCGAAATGTAAATGTAAATTAAATCTTCTTCAAAATCTCTCCTCATTCCATGTGTTTCTGGGCAGCTTCCACAGAAAGTATCTCCACATCGGCGCCAGATTAAATCTCCATCAGAAGACGATATAAATTTAAGTTTTTACAGAGGTTTCCTGACCTCGCATCTTCTTTATGGCTGAAGCTATCTGTTTTGCAATGACGGATTTCGGACCTTTATCGTCCACAAGCACTCTCCCGCTTACTTCCCACCAGGACTTTGGGTAGGCTTTTTCTGGCTCTACTTCAGGGTTCAGCCCGAGTTTTATGGCGGCTTCTTTTATCTCATTGAGATGAGGCTCTTTTATCGCATTTTTCCGGGAGATTATTCTGCCACTGCTCCTTGACTTCGTCTGGTCGATGTATACGGGCCAGATTACAAGTTTTCCCTTATCTTTCATCATCATACTATCTTCGTTCTAAATTGCTTTCATGCAATTTAAAACTGCTCCAAGTTGCGCCACCCGAATTGCGATTCGGGAGCCCGCCGTCCGTTTCGCTACGCTCAAGCAGACTAACTTATGGCTTAGAATCTTGTTTTAATTTGTGCGTTGCCTATAACTGGGGAAGTTTTCCATCGTTTTTATGTCATAACCTGTAATTATTTATCTTCCCCAGGACAAATTCTGCATGGTGTTAATATGATTCCTGCGTTTTCAATTGATGAGAAGGTAAGAGCTTACATAAGAAAGAGCGGGCAGGATTTCAGGCTCTCGACTTCGCCTGAGGGCCCGGTACTTCTTCCTCTTGGTAGCGTCGCTCCCAAACCTTCAGATATGAAAATACTTATTGGTAGTAATGTTCTTTATATTTCCAAGCTGCAGGCTAAGTATATTAAAAAGATTGACTGGCCTATGGTGGAAAGATCCCTGAACTTTTCCGGAGAGTCAAGTGCCTGATTTTCCGGTTGAATGCCGGATAATCTACTCTTTCCATTTGAGAAAGCGAAGTCTGGTCTCTTGTTTTGGAGGGACATCTACCCGTTTCGTTTATTAAGAAGAGAGAGCATAGGATAAAAGCTGACTTATTCCAGATCCTGCAAGGGTTTCTCAGGAGAGAGGGAAATTGCCGCAGGCTGAAAAAAGAGCGCTTCAAGCTCAAGGGAGAATTTGTCTGTGAAACTGAGAACGAAAATTGTGTTTATGTTCCTTGCCCTGCTGGTGGTCTTCGTCTCGGGCTGTATGGAAGAAAAGAAAGAAATTGTCCTGAATGAATCCGGCAATATCTCTAGCTATGAATTTGAGGTTTTTCTGAATCAATCGGACAATCAAACGCTTGCAAATACCACCACTTACTATCTCCAGGAAAACAAAACAAGGGCACAGGTTGTAAACCTTGTAATAAATAGCAGCAAGCTTGAGATTTATCCTCCTGAATCTCTGGGCGGCAGTTCAGAGGATGTCCCGATTGAAAATTTTGTACTGCTTGCGGACCCTGCAAATAGAACTATAGCAAACTTGCAGACTTTTAACGAAATTTCCCGCAGAAATGAGACTTCGGATATCAATTATACGCTGACTCAGGAAATTAGCCAGAATATAAAAGTTATAACTCTGGAATTTGAAGAACCTGTAACAGGCTTTGTTGCATATACGCTTAAAATTCCGGAGACTCAGAGCTTTACATTCGTAAAACCTGATTCCGAGTTCATCCGGGTGGTTCTTCCCAAAGGGTATGTTACCGGCAACAGAGTATTCGGGATAGCGCGCCCTACATCTTTCAATGTAAGTTTTGATGAAAAAGGAAGGCAAACTCTTCTGTGGGTTTCTTCGAAAATGGGGGAACGAGAAGAAGCCATTCAGGTTAAATACTATGCCGAATCGGCGCCTCTGTTTTTCTTAGCTGCAATTGTAGTTCTGCTCTTTGGAGTTGTTCTGGTGCTTTCGCATTATTCCAGGAGCAAAAAAGAACTTGAAGCTGTTAGAGGAATTTTGGACCTCGAAAAGGAATACGAGAAGAAACAGCGGAGAAAAAAATAACTCTTAGAGAACCTCTTCCTCTTTTTATCCTCTTGTTTTTATCCTCTTTTTATCTTCTTGTTTTTATCTTCTTGTTTTTATTTTTTGAAAAGTAATTAGTTATTTATTGAAGTTTGCTTATATTCCTACTTGATGAGAATTTTGGGGAAAATTCGATATAAACCTTCCTTTTTATTATAGTTCTGACATTAAAAATTGACACTATATAAGTTAAGAAATATGAATTTATAGTTTCATCTCGAAATTCCTTCACATATAAACGAAAAAAGAACCACGGAAAGCACGGAAGACACGGAAAAAAAGAAGTAAGGGCACAGTTCTTCCGTGCTTTCCGTGTCTTCCGTGGTTCCCGTTTCTTGCTTGAGTTCTTCCCTGCCCTTTTAAAGTATGAAAATAAAGTGAGTTAAAACCACTGAAAGCACGGAAAACACGGAAGAAAGGAATTACGGACACAGAGTCTTACGTGCCTTCCGTGTCTTCCGTGGTTCCTGTGTCCTGATTGAGTTCTTCCCTGCCCGTATTTTTCAACAACTATAAAACTTTAATAATTTAAATGTAATGTGTAGTTCGTATAAACTATAAACTGTTTTTACGAATGTAATTAATTCATGAATTTACTACAAAATCGGGGTCAGAAGCCAGATCAGGATCAGAAGCTTTTACTCCGGTAATAGGTTCTCTTCTACTTTTGTTAATTACGATTATACTTGTGGGTGCAGTTGCCAGCAGTGTTTTCAATTCCCCTGGCGATAATGCAAGCTTTCAGCCTCCTCTGGCAAAGATCACTCTTGAATCCTGTGAAGGTGGACTTTACGGTGTTGGATCAATGACCGAAAGAGCCAGGCTTGAAGAAAACAGAATAGTGCTTATACATGAAGGGGGCAGTCCTCTTCCCCTGGATACTGTTTCCGTAAGGATTTCCGGATATGGGAATTCCTATCAGGGCATTCCCGGACATGGGGGAAGTTCCATCAAAGGGAACCTCTCTTTCTCTACCTGGATCTGGGCTCCATAGGTAAAAATCACAGGTATATGACTCGAAACAGTGCAGTTCTTGAAGATGGGTTCTGGGGCGTTGGAGAAAAACTGGTCCTCTGCGGAAATGACAGTTCGGTGGAGGGTATTGATTCAAGTGTAAAAGTAGTGTCGATGGAGTCGATAACACCTCTGACAACTACGGCTTTCAAACAGGCTCTGAAATTACCCTGAAGTTTATTGACAGAGAAGGCAGATATGTTCTTGCTGAACGAAAGGTTGTTGTAGACCTTGCAGATGGATAAGATCACCCCTACGGAACTACCCCCTATAGAATCGTTATCTGAATTTCTCAGTCTGGCTTTCAATAATCCTTGTTTGCGAGTCTTTATCGCCCTGCAGGCCGAGTTCAAACATGGTGTAGGCCAGAGAAGGTATGGTTTCATTTATTCCCGGGCAGTAACTGCTGGGCAGTAAACCGCGTAGTGGGTACAGGCGTGAATTCCCTGTACTCACTCATCCATATACAAAGCCTGCCGCAATCATTCTTTGTTATCTGGGAAAACTCATTTATTATTTCTTTTCCGCGTCCGTTGCGAAGCTTTGGAGCAGCCTCAGTTTTGTTTTAGCCAATTCTATTCAGCTCATGTAAAGATATTGGTCGGAAACTCTGCTTGTTCTTGACAGAGATGCTGTATCTGGATTTGTAAATAAAAGTATGCTTTCTTTTTCAGATGCATTTAGGGATTAAATTTCATATTTGCGCTTTAAGAGACATTATTTTTTTAATCTACCCATTTAATCCTTTTGAATATTAGCCTTTTTGGAACTTATTTCCCTTAAAAAGGTTTTATTGATATTATTTTGAGCTTTTCTCTTAACAGGATTTACAAGATTGAGCTGAGAGATCGATAACATTGAACAATCATCAGTCTAATTCAGAGGTTTAACTACAAAGTCGATTGTACTTGATTTTGTACTTCACATGTGCAATTAATACTGAGTTTAAGATCTTATCCTGAACCTCAAAATTTACTTCTTTGAATCTTGTGTTCATTTCTCCTGTTCAAACATAAGACGTTTAAGGAGCCCGATAAGGATTAATCATGTTATTTGAAGCTATATCCAGAATTAAATGTCTCATAAAGCTTATTTTATAAATTTATTCCATTAAATTCCTCTATTTTTATAAGTATTCTTTTATTTAAGCCGGTTAATGTTAGGAATGTCGACTGGCGATAGTCGGCACGACAATTAGAATAAAACGGCAATTAGAATAAATCAGGACTTGTGCTGTTGAACTGAGTAAACAGTAGCATGAAAATTCAAACAGTCTAATCTTAGTATTTACGACAGATTTGCTTGTGCTTTATTATGAACCTCATGTGCATAAGTCCTGTGTAGATACCAAATAAAAAACTTCTTAGAATGTGTCAAATTGTACTAAATTGGACAATTAGGAGTATTAAATGGATTAAATGGATTGAAAAATCTCTCTAAATTGTATCAAATTGTATCAGATTGAACAAAAATTAGGAGTATCAAGACTTATGGGAAAACAAACATTTGACAGAATGAAAAGGATCCTGTGTATGTTTACACTAGTCTTTTTTGTAATGTCATTGACAGCTGCGTCAGTAAGCGCACAGTCAAATGATGCTAAAAAATGGAGTGAAGAAAAGGCAAAGTGGGACAAAGAAAAGACTAAGTGGGGAGAAGAGAAGAAAAAATGGGATAAAAAGAAGAAAAGTGGCAATGATTATAAAAACTGGCTAAAGAATTATCAATCATGGCTAAACAAATATAAAAAATGGGAAATCAATTACAATAAATGGAAAAAAAACCCGTGAGAATTAACAATAGAATACACTAAAAAGAACTGGCCGTAAAATAAACTGATTTCCTGATAGGATTTACGCGCTTGAGGAACAAAATAAAGCATGAACAGATCTGCTGTAAGACTGTTTGATGTTTCATGCTACTGGTTTCTCAGTTCAAGCGCGTAAGTCCGACTCCATTTTGACTGTAAAATACACTAAAGAAACTGGCTTTAAAATAAACCGAATCCCTAATAGGATTTACGCGCTTTGGGAACAAAATAAAGCACGAACAGATCTGTCATGAACATTGTGATTTAGATTCCTTGATGTTTCATGCTATTGGTTCCTCAGTTAAAGCGCGTAAGTCCTCCCTCCTTTTCGTGGGATTTTTCCTCTCAAATTTTTATCATTTTTCTCCATAAATCAAATGATATTGGTATTTGAAAGCTATCCGTTTTCGGAAAGACATGGTCTTCTTCTGGATTTCGATAATTTCTTTCAGATCCAGATCTTTTATATTTTTCAATCCTGCCATCCTGAAGTATTCAAACGTCTTTTCCGGCGGGGCTCCGTAACGGTGGGGGAGTTCATTATTGATTTCTTTAGAGTAATGTCCTTTTCTGGGATTCCTTCTCTCAACAAGCAAAGTGCAGAAATCACTTACAAGCCTCCTTGCCCTTGTTTCGAGAGAACCGTCATTCCAAACTCCATCTATAACAATAAGTGCTCCTCCTTTCTTGAGAACCTTTTTCCAGTTCTTAACCGCAGTATCTGGGTGCGGAAGAGTCCAGAGAAGGTGCCGGTTGACAACAATATCGAAAGTTCCCGCCCCAAAAGGAGGATTTTCAGCATCTCCTTTTCTGAAGGTGCTGTCAAATCCTTTCTTTGACGCCTTTTCCCTGGCTTTTGCAAGCATTTTATCTGAGAGGTCTAGGCCTGTAACATGGTGTCCCATTTCTGCAAACAGGAGCCCGATTTCACAGGTTCCGCAGCCTACATCAAGTATCTCCAGCCTGCCAGGAGGAAGCAGGCTTTTGAAAACGTTTTTCCAGCCTTCCTTTTCAATTTCACTCTGGATTCCGTGCCCTTCCTGGCTGTCGTAGGTCTCTGACGAGACATCCCATATGAGGGCAATATTTTGTTTTATTTTGTTTTCCTGAATGGTCATGTATTAATTCCTCTGTTTATGTTTTCAATTGAAGTAATAGTCCCGTTTTCGAGGTAGGCAATTCTGTGACAGACTTTCCTTAACACTTCAAGGTCATGAGAGATCAGCAGGTAGGAAACCCCAGTTTCTCTCTGGAGTTTTTGCATAAGGCGCAAAATCTGGGCCTGGACTGAGACATCAAGCATGGAAGTGGGCTCGTCAGCAACTATAAAATTAGGGGACAACGCCATGATCCTGGCAAGCACTATCCTCTGGATCTCGCCTCCGCTGAGGTGACTCGGGTAGCGGGCCAGATGTTCCGGGCGAAGCCCTGTGAGCTCTGCCAATTCTTCTCCTCTTTTCAGGAGAGCATCTTTTTTGAGCCCTGAATGTAACTTTAGGGGCTCAATGAGGTTCTCAAAAGCTTTCATGCGGGGGTCAAGGGAAGTTTCAGGGTGCTGGAAAATCATCTGGACTTTCGGGCGCAGTTCTCTAAACTCTTTTTTGCTCATGCTCAGGATATCTTTTCCCTGAACCAGAATTTCTCCACATGTGGGCTTTTCAAGCCCTACAATACACCTTCCAATTGTGGTCTTCCCTGATCCGCTTTTTCCGAAAAGCCCAAGTGTTTCTCCGGGTGGTACCGAGAAACTGACTTTTTTAAATACCTCTGAAGTCCCGAACTTCATTGCCAGTTCTTTTACTGCAAGGACTGGAAGTGGCACCTGATCCACCCTCCCTTATGATTTTTCATCTCCGGATGCTTTCTGGTACACTCAGCTCCCGAGTACCTGCATCTTTCATGGAAAAAACAGCCCTCCGGAAGTCTTATCCTGCTTGGGCTCTGCCCTCTCAGGGGAACAAGCCCGTTTCGAGGTTGAGCCCTGATAAGTCCTTTTGTATAGGGATGCAAGGGTGTGCTAAGAACTTTTGAAGCCTCGTCCAGCTCCACAATCTCCCCTGCATACATCACAGCTATCCGGTCGCAGATTTCAAGAGCCAGGTCGAGGTCATGGGTGATCAGGAGCATTGTCTTTCCGTACTCTATTTTTATTTTAGTAAAAAGCTCCACAGCTCCTGCTCTTGCTTCAGGGTCCAATCCTTTTGTGGGTTCATCTGCAATCAGGAGCTCGGGCTCAAAAGAAAGAGACAAGCAGGCTATCAGTCTTTGCCTCATGCCTCCGGAAAGCTGGTGAGGATAGAGATCGCAAAGTTTTTCGGGGTCTCGCAAAAGGAGTTTTTTCATGAGCCTCAGGGATTTTTTCATCCCCTCTTTTTTATCAGCTCCTCTTTCTTCGAAGACCTCTTCTATCTGAAGTCCGTTTTTCAGGACAGGGTTCAGGGCACCAGCCGGGTTCTGGGGCATGAGTGAAATCTTCTTTCCCCTGATCTTCCGGAGTTCTGAAGGTTTAAGAGAAAAGAGATTCTGTTCCTGGAAAAAAACTTCTCCTGAAATCCCCGCATTTACCGGGAGAAGTCTGAGCAGGGCGAGTCCTATTACGGATTTTCCTGATCCGCTTTCCCCTATAAGCCCGAAGGTTTCTCCTTCTTTTATATCAAAAGAAACGTGGGAAACTGCTTTTACAGTATTCTCTCCTGCAGGAAACTCAACTGAGAGGTTTCTTATTTCAAGTAGGCTCAATAAGTTTCGCCTCCTTCGTGGTTCGGGTCAAGGATATCTCTCATGCCGTCTCCTAGGATACTGAAAATGATTACAAAGAAAGTTATGGCAAGTCCCGGGAAAATCGTCTGGTAAGGAGCTGTTCTCATGAATTCTTTTCCTGCAGAAAGCATTGCTCCCCATTCAGGAACATCGGCAGAAAGCCCTATCCCTAGAAAACTCAGTGTGGCAATGGAGAGGATTACATGCCCAAGGTCTATTGTGGCAAGCACAAGGAGAGGAGCAATTGCATTGGGTACAATGTGCTTTCGGACGATATGGAAGTCGTCTGCTCCGCTTGTAACAGCAGAAAGGACAAACTCCTGTTTTTTAAGGGAGATAACCTGCCCTCTCATTACTCTTGCATATTTTGCCCACTGAACAATGGAGAGAGCAAATATCAGGTTGAAAACCCCGTTGCCAAGCACCCCCAGGATAGCGAGAGCAAAAATAACTCCGGGAAAGGAAAGGAAGACATCTATAACCCTTGATAAGCTCTCGTCTGCAATTCCTCCATAGTAACCCGCTGCACACCCAAGGGCAATTCCGGCAAGCAAAGAAATAAGAACCACTCCAAAGGTAATCGAAAGGGAAGTCCGGGCACCTATGAGGACCCTGCTCAGAAGATCTCTCCCCAGGTAATCAGTACCCAGAAGGTGATCTCCAGAAGGGCTGAGGTTCTTGTTCCCGAGGTCAATTGCGTTTGGATCGTAAGGGGAAATAAGGGGGGCAAACAGAGCAGTCCCGGAAAAAAGCAAAAGTGATACCAGTGCAAAAAGCATATCTTTTCTTTGAAATACTTTTTTTGCAAATTCCCCTCCATATGCCTCAGGCATCAAGAGGTTTTCTTTCCTTAATCTGTCAGCAAATACATTATCCATAGTATCAACCGTACCTTATTCGCGGGTCCAGACGTGTATAGAACATATCTACAAGGAAATTTACAAGGAGGAACATGGTAACTATAGCAAGTACGCAACCCTGTACCATGGGCAGATCCCTGGCTGAAATCGAGTCTACAAGGAGGCTTCCTATCCCCGGCCAGGCAAAGATCTTTTCAATCACAACAGCTCCCCCAAGCAGGCTTCCCATTTGAAAACCAATGACAGTAACAACTGGGAGCATGGCGTTTTTAAAGGCGTGCCGGCTTATGATTCTCCATATAGGGAGCCCTTTGGCTTTTGCAAATCTGATATATTCCTGTCCTAGAGTCTCAAGCATACTTGTCCTGGTAACCCTCATAACAGCAGCAACGGAATGTAGGGAAAGAGCTACTGCCGGCAAAAGCAGATTTTCCAGGCTTCCGTATCCTGACACAGGGACAAGTTTTAGCTTGAGAGAGAATATAAGGATAAGAATCAGGGCTACCCAGAATCCGGGCATTGAAACTCCAAAAAGCGTTACAATCCTGAGGATGTGGTCCGAAGTCCTGTTTTCCTGAAGAGCTGAATAAATTCCCAGGCTTACTCCCGCAACCGCTGCAAGAAACATACTTGCCCCTGCAAGCTGGATCGTTGCAGGCAGGCGTAAAGTCAGGAGGTAAAGGACCGGCTTTTTAAAGACGTAGGAAGTCCCTATGTCCCCTGTTAATAGGGCTTCTCTCATCCATCTGAAGAACTGCAGGTAAAGAGGATCGTCAAGGTTGTACTTGCTTGAGATCTGGTTAAGCTGTTCTTCGGTTGCGCTTTCTTCCAGGCCCACGAAAGTGTGCTTGAGAATCAGCTCAGCCGTGCCTCCTGGAATCACGTTCATAAGGAAAAAGGTCAGGGCACAAACCGCAAAAAGCGTAAGTGCCATGAAGCCTGCCCTTTTTAATAAATATTTCATATTTCCTCCTCAAAGCGGACAGAAGGCAAGGATGCCGACCTGCCCGCGTCACTTCGAGTGGAAGGAAACTCAAGGGTACGGATCTAAAGCCCATACCCTTTCGAGACTCCTTTCAGTTTTTCTTTTCTAAATACATACCTGCATTTATGCGGTAGTCGTGGGCCGTAGGATCGAAAACGTATCCTTTTACATAGTCTTTTTTCACGATTGCACAGCCGTAGTAAGCTACAATGATCATTGGCTGTTCGTCGTACACGATGGCTTCAACCTCATTGAACTTTTTATAACGCTCTTCTTGGTCCGTGATTTTTCTTGCTTCCGTTATCAGAGAGTCCACTTTCGGATTGGAATAACCAGGCCCGTTGTCAGGCCCATCTGTCATGTACCAGTTCGTAAGAACATATTCCGGATCCGGAACCATCGCAATGTTGTAAGCGGCAAGGTAGAGGTCCCAGTTTCCTTTTTCTTTTCTGTCTTCTATCGACCCGAATTCCATCACTTCCGTTTCGACAGCTATGCCTGCTTCTTTTAACTGGGCAGCCATGGCTTCAGCCATTGGAGGAAGTCCTGGTCTTGCGGAATAGGTCATCAGGTTGAGTTTGAGAGTTTTTCCATCTTTGTCCCTTATCCCGTCCCCATCAGTGTCCACCCAGCCTGCGGCTGTCAAGAGTTCATCAGCTTTTTCAAGGCTCCGGGTATAGGGCGTCAGACTATTATTTGCCCAGACCATCGTAGGCAGGAAGGGGCCTGTAGCAGCTTCTCCTACATTGTAGAGCACATGTTCTGCGATTTCGTTCCTGTCAATAGCATAGGATATAGCCTGCCTTACTCTGACATCTTCAAGGGGGGAGTGTCCCAGATTCAGGTCGAGTTTGTAAACTCTTGGAGTCTTGTACTTCTCCACAGTAATGCCTTCTATGCCGTCAATCCGGTCCGTTTCACTATAGGGCACATCAACGGTAAAGTCAACTTCCCCATTTTCGATTGCCATTGCTCTTGTGTTCGGGTCAGGTATTCCTTTAAGTATCATTTTATCAAGCCCGACTTCTCCTCCCCACCAGTTTTCGTTCTTAATGACTGTCAGAACCCCGGTCTGCTCGTCAAAGGACTCAAATTTATATGGCCCTGTCCCAACAGGCTTTACGAACTCTCCGGCTTCGTCAAAGGAAGAAGGACCTATTATGGCAGTATCGGGGTAATGGAGAATTCCGGGCAGGATAGGATTGATTTCCGTGGTTTTGATTTTGAGGGTGTAGTCATCAACTACTTCTATGGACTCTACCTTAAGCATGGAAGCGACTTTCGGATTTGCTTCAATAACATTCTCCAGAGTGAACTTTACTTCTTCTGCAGTCATCCTGCTTCCGTCGTGGAAAGTAACATTCTCTCTCAGCCTGAACTCCCAGGTATTCTCATCAAGCTGTTCCCAGGAGGTTGCGAGACCTGGTTTCAGGGAGAAATCGTCATTAGCACCAACGAGAGTTTCGGTTACCGCAGCCTTCTCACAGATCAACGTCCCACCGTCTCCATTTACGGTGTTGATCGAATCTATTTCCCACATCTCTCCAAGTACAAGTGTGTTCGATTCAGATGCTGTCTCATTTGCCTCATTTCCTTTCGTGCTGGTACATCCGGAAGTTATTAGTATGGCACAGCTCAGCAGGATAATTAGCAGTATAAGCAGGGGGGAGCTTTTATTTTTCATTTAGGAATCTCCTTTTCTGGTTTGCTTTTATTTCCGGCCGCAGATGAGATAGTACTGATAACTGCGTACAATCCGTTCACTCAACGGCATGTTCTCTTTCTGGGCCTCCCTCACGTCTTTCAGATCAAAAGTTCGGATCTTCTCAAAACCCGTACTCGACAGATATCCCTTAACTTTTTCAAGTGGAGCTCCTCCAAAGTTCGGAAGACTGGCTTTGAGTTCCTCCGAATATCTCCCGTGTCCCTTTTGTGGGTCTTTCCTTTCAACAAGAAGTTTTAGAAGGTCGCTTACAGTCATACGGACCCTTGATCTCAGGCTTCCGTTGTCCCAAACTCCATCAATAATTACAATCCCTCCTCCGTTTCGCAGTACTTTTTTCCAGTTCTCCACAGCTAGTTCAGGGTTTGGAAGGGTCCAGAGGAGGTGGCGGTTAAACACAATGTCAAAAGAAGCGGCAGCATAGCGTGGATTTTCGGCATCTCTTTCTTCGAAAGTTATACCAGCCTTACAGGCTTTAGCTTTTGTTTTTGCTACTTCTAGCATCTTTCTGGATATATCGATTCCAGTAACTTCATGCCCCATTTCCGCAAACAGTATGCTTAATTCTCCTGTACCGCACCCTACATCAAGAATTTCCAAACCTTTCTCCGGGAACACTTCCCGAAAAGTACGTTTCCAGGCTTCTCTTTCTTTTTCACTCTGGATCCCATGTCCCACGTGGGTGTCAAAAGTTTCGGATGCGAGGTCCCATTTGTGAGCTACAAGCTCTTTAATCTGAAATTCTGGTGCAGACATTAACCAGTACTTGTCTACTTATGATTAATAATTTTCTATTTTGTATTACTAATTGTAATTAAAATTATTTTTAGTAACATGAATTTATAGTATATTCTTTGTATTATAGTAAACTCATGAATTCATTACATTGGTAAAAACAGTTTATAGTTTATACGAACTACACGTTGCATTTAAATTATTAAAGTTTTATAGTTGTCGAAAAACGTGGGCAGGAAAGACTCAATCAGGACACAGGAACCACGGAAGACACGGAAGGCACAGAAGGCACGTAAGACTCTGTGCCCGTAATTCCTTTCTTCCGTGTTTTCCGTGCTTTCAGTGGTTTTAACTCACTTTATTTTCATACTTTAAAAGGGCAGGGAAGAACTCAAGCAAGAAACGGGAACCACGGAAGACACGGAAAGCACGGAAGAACTGTGCCCTTACTTCTTTTTTTCCGTGTCTTCCGTGCTTTCCGTGGTTCTTTTTTCGTGTATATGTGAAGGAATTTCGAGATGGGACTATAAATTCATATTTCTTAATTTATATAGTGCAATTTTTAATGTGATAGTTATAATTACAAAATGAGTAATGAGTCATCTGTATATCTTACTCGGGGTCTTGATCAATAATTGAATATTTTCTCTGTCGGAATGTCTTCAAAAAATTAGAGTCTTTAGTTGCTGAATGTTGAGTATTTGATTTTGAGTCTTTTCATGTGGCCAGTTTAATTTGTTTCTCTTGTAGTCAAAACTGAAAATAACTGTAAATATTTGCACATGTAAACAAGGAAGCGCGACATTAGACAATATTTTTAAAAGTACAATCAACTGTTTAGTTGACTGTAATCCAATACTCCAAAATACGAGCTAATAGTTAAGTAGCCTTATTCAGAATATTCCCATCCAAAACGTTATTATCACTCTCTTATTTCCAGAGCTTTCACAATTATCAGGCTCCATGAGAGTTGAAATATTTTTTTGTCTAAATGCAGGTTTTTCTTTTGTTTTATATTACAAACTTTAAATATTATAACATCAAGTATTATTAAGTAAAAGAAAAGTATTAAATACGAGTTTATCATACATATGTCCATACGAACAGGCACAAAAACAGAAGCGTCTCCTAAATCGTTAATCGAACTTGCAACTTTGGAATTCCTCGCCTGTAAGTGCAGGCAGGTGGGGAGTTTCATGTGCAGGACAAAGAAAGAGAAATTTTAGCGAAGTACTGAATTTGGGTAGTTGAGCTAGTACCTTGACAATTTAATTATGAAACATAATATTTGGTCATCTTCTCATCAGCAATCTTCTTTGTGAACTTCCAGTTTATTTTCTTTTTATTTTCATTTCTTCTCTTGGTCCAAGCAGCCACTT
>Ga0209639_1002654_pt1 | contig 13483 bp, 4 predicted proteins | sample EPASupsiteHSE605_FD_187268 | JGI IMG/M metagenome (GOLD analysis project Ga0209639, IMG submission 187268) | Bioremediated contaminated groundwater from EPA Superfund site, New Mexico - Sample HSE6-05 (SPAdes) (version 2) | ecosystem: Environmental > Aquatic > Deep subsurface > Groundwater >...
GTCTGGTATCCAGCGACAACTTGCCCTGCTCTACCAACTTCAAAATAATAGCAGCTGTAAATGTTTTGGTGATAGACCCAATCCTGTACACCGTTTCCGAATCAGGTTTCACACCCTTCTCCACGTTGGCGAAACCATACCCCCTTTGGTAAATTTCTTTCCCGTCACGGAAAACAGAAACACTACCCATTCCCTTGTTGTTCCCCTCGATAAGCGAAAAGAGACTATCTAGTTTCTGAGCATCGAAATTCTGAGCAAAACACCCTGTATAAACAAATATAAAAGTAAATGCGAACAACAACCAAACACGTGTTTTCATAACTAAATGTATTTTATATAAAATATAAAGGTACAAAAAAACAACGAACTTTCTGGTCTGACTTATTATTCGTATGATTTTAAATTCTTTTTGATATCAGTATGGTAATAAATAATAGATTAAGACTGTTTAATGAATTATTTTATTAACTTCGCAAAATCAATAGATATATCATTTGATATATTTCCTCTTTGTTAATTTGTAGATTAAATACTATAACTTATGGGTATTAATGTAAAACATATTAGTTTTTGCGATGTCAATTCAGGCGAATATTCAGCTGAATATTCAGCTGCAGAAGAATTAAAAACATTATTTGATAAAGAATTAAGACAATATGTTTACGCTAAAGGAGAAATATTAATACTAAGCAACATTACTTTATTTGGACAAAAGAGGAAAGATTTAGATGTTTTAGTTTTGGGGAATTTTAATAATTTCGATTTGATTTATTCATCAAAAGCAATAGATAAGAATAATGAAATACTTCCATCTATTGATCGCGAAATAAGTATTAAAAATATTTGTTGGATATTTGAACTTAAGAATCATGACAATGGGTTAGTAAAAACCAAAGGTGGACAACTTTATGTAAAATACATGGATGGTTGGCATAATGCTACAATACAGAGTAACGAACAAACATACGCCTTAGTTAATTATTTGCATGAGCATATTAATTTTTCACCATTCGTTTCAAATTTTATTTGGTTGAGAAATTTGACATATTCAGATTTACAACAGTTACAAGGTTATAAAGAAGCAAATTGGTTTTCTTCTGAGTTTGGCTTAAAGGATGTTCTTTCTAAAACAATACCTTTAGTAGGATCTAATACGAAAAAAGGAGTGCTTAAAAGTTATTTATCTTTGGATTTGAATGAAATAGCACAAACATTCAAACTGTTTACTCAAGTAAAAAAAATATGTGGAGAGCTAACTAGAAAGAAAATAGAAAGAATATCACAGAAGCTATTGGATAATCAAAATTATGATGATTTAGTCGGATCTAAGCTAATACTTTTGGCTGGTCGTGCAGGCACTGGTAAAACGATGAAGCTTCTGCATACTGCTTTCCGAATGGCTAGGAAAGAAGGGAAGCGTTGCTTAATTCTTACATTCAATCATGCATTGGTAAGTGATATTCGTCGGACCCTAGCTTTAGCTGATATTCCAGATGGAATCGATGATTATACTGTTCAAGTATCAACACTTCACAGCTTCTTTCTCAATTTGATAAAAAGTCTAGGAATTGATAATAATATTAAAGATTTTGAAGATTTTAATGAAGACTATAAACTGTTATTGAAAATTTCAATTGAATACATTAAAAAAGGGCTCGCTGATAATGATGAGATTAAGATTTTGATGAATTCTAGATTTGAAGAACTTTCATGGGATTATATTTTTATTGATGAAGCGCAAGATTGGCTAGAAGAAGAAAAAGATTTACTTTTTACTATATATGGTAAAGAAAAACTTGTAGTAGCTGATGGAGTTGACCAGTTTGTCAGAGGTTATAATCGGCTAAATTGGATTAAACAACTTTCAAATGATAATTATTTCAAGAACACAGATAATGTTTCTTTGAGACAAAAACGAAATTTAGCGCATTTTGTTAATGCTTACGCTGAAAGATGCGATATAAACTGGCATGTTAAACCTAATGATAATTTTTTGGGTGGAAAAATTTACTATACATTAGGTTATACAGAGAATATTCATAAAGAACTTTTAGAAAATTGTAAGAAAAGTAAAAATTCGCCTTATGATATACTTTTTCTGGTTCATCCCAATTCTGTAGCGCACGATAATAATGGACATTCTTGGTTCAAAGATTTAGAAAATTTCGAAGAGGCAGGTATTAAACTATTTGATGGAACAAATGAAAGTTTACGATGCAAATATCCATCAGATTTAAGCCAATGCCGTTTATTCCAATATGATTCATGTCGTGGTTTAGAAGCTTGGACTGTTATTTGTCTCGATTTTGATTTGTTTTTTGAATATAAAATGAAATATTCTGAATCAAAAATCCCAGATGTGACTATGGAATCAATAGATGACTATCGAAATCGATTTGCTAGTTTGTGGTCGTTAATGCCTCTAACTCGAGCTATTGATACTTTGATTATCCAGTTTGACCGAAAGGATAGCAAATTGTTTCAAATAATGTCTTCTCTTAATAATGAATATCCAGATTTTATTCAATATAAAGAAGCTTAATTCTTATGAAAAAATTAAATTATTATGAGTGGAATTTCCTAATTGCTTCATATCTTTTTAATAAAGAAATAAATGACAGTGAAGTGTTTTTATGTTGCTCACAAAAAAAAATTATAGAACTCTACTGTTCTAAATATAATTCAGATAAAAACTATGATGCAAAAATAATATGGAATAATTTTATTTCTGCTATAAATGACCCGAGATTCGACAATGGGGATTATAGTTATAAGCCATCACATCTAGCAGTCGATTATGTAAGCAAAATGATTAATCTTATTAGTCATTGGCAACAAAGTAGAAGAAATGGTTTAATAAAAAAAAATGAATATCCAATTCATATTGCATATTTGGTAATACTTATTTTACCTTTTGTTGATAAAGATGTTACTAAGTTTACAGGTAAAGCCATTTATGAAAGTATAAATAAATTTTCAATAAGAGAAGGCGTTTGTGGCCTTCAGGATATAGGATCTCATTTTTTTAAACGCTGTTGTTACGATGATGTTAATAATGATTCTAAAGATGTATGGCAAATCCTGGAAAATTGGAGTAAAGAAAACCGCTTGGGTAAATTTTATAATAGAACAGTAGGCCAAATTTATGTTGGTAAAATAAAATCTCAGATTCTTCTAAAAAGAGACGAACTGGATAAACTCCCCCTTTTTTATCGGGATGCTGATTTGTATTGTGGGGGGAATTTTTCTAACGAGGAATATAGAATTGCGATATATTGTTATTGTAAAAATATTTTCAGGGAATCTACTGTAAGTCACACTCAAGATAGAGAGGATGAATTTGGTAACGGCATCATATCTATTATTAAGGAAAATCATAAAAATTGGGATGGCACTATTGTTGAACCTATGGATGTAGATAATGAAATTCCTAAAAAAAATAAAAGATATATCCCTTCTCAATTGATCCTATCGATTCAACTGAATTATAATAATAATAGTTTGACATTTGGTTATCGGTGCAGATTTCCTGAAACACCAATTGATTTGATTGTTAACGATATTTCTGTATATAACGAAAGGAATCAATGGTCTAATGTGCTAGAAAATAAATTTAGAGATAGTAATTTTGATTTAAAAGATAAGTCTGAAACATACAGATTTAACTTTAATAAAAAAGATATTTATTTATTAGCTTTTGATAACGATTTTACCCCTACAGAGAAAATTTATACTCTTTTTGAACAAAAGGCTATTCGAAAATATGACATAATGTATTTGTTGGTGAGGTGCGATTATCAAGGTCTTGAGAATATACTTGATTGGGGGAATAAATTTGATTTAGATAACGAAGATGCATTTTTTAAGCAGGTTAATAATTTTGATGGGATACCTAATGGTTATTGTTTGTTTTGCTTTAAATATACACCATCCTATATATGTGACGAGTTGAAATCTTATAAGCCCACAGAATCTATTGATTGGAAGGTTTTAGGTGGTTTACCGCTTGGAAATGGAAAATATTTAAAACGAAATGTTTTGCCTTATGTATATTCGAAAGATATATCAGCAAAATCAAAAGTAATAGCATCTTCTAATGATGTTTCGTGTTATTGTGAACCTATTATAGACGACCTTGACTTTTTTAAAGGATGGGCTTTACCAAGTTCAATTGTGGGGAATTATGTAAGCCAAAAAATTGAAATAAAAGTTGAAGATAAGATTGAAATATGTTTAACTCTTTGTGATATAGAATTAAATAATAAATTCGATTATCTTAAAAGAAATGTTTTTGGACAACCAACAGATACTATACCATATATTTCAAACAATGTTGTGATTAAAGACAATAATTGTTTAGAAGATAATTCTTATATAAAGTGTAATTTTAATTGTGAAGAAGAATATCCCAAGATTAAACTTAATAATTGTATCCAAACATCTTACGACCAAAAATATCCTGGGAATCTTATTTTGGAATGGTTATATTATAAAGGGTCTTGTACGAAAAAAGAATTTGAGGCAGTTTTTGATACATTATATGTATATGAAGATTTCTCAAAAGTTTCTGATGATTCTTATAAAAATATAAAGAAAGCATCATTAGATTGGCTTGATTATGCCGGCTACGTAGATTATGATTACATGAATGGCCGTGTTTATTCTCTTTCACCTCGGTTAATTAAACTTCCTGTGTTAAAAAATGAGCCCAATAAAGCACTTTTAATTGGTTGCAGGAGTTTTAAACTTATAGATAATATAATTTCATATTGTAAAAAGGAGAATAAATATGTTTGCATCAGAATAATCAAACAAAATGAAAAAATAAAAAGAAGATTGTTCCCTGATGCAATTATCATTGAAGCTGTAGGATATAATACGACCAAATATGGAATTTATGAATTCGAGACAATAGCAAGAGACATTCTCCCTAAAACAAATGATTCTTTACCATTAATCTATAATTATACAAATATGATGCTTGGAAATATGCCTAAGATTACACAATTCAGAGATGAAGGAGTGTGGGTTAAGTATGATTCAGATAAACATGCAGCATTAAAAATGCTTTATTTTGATACAAAATCATTGTCGTTTATAGATTGTGATATAGAATATATTCTAGAAAAAAAAGAAAATGATTTATATTTAGTAGAATTAAATTATAGGCGATTTGAAACTTTATACGCTTTAGTGGATGTTGAAAATAAAAGTATAAAATATGTAGATAAGAACTGGGGACGTTATTACATGCTTTTCCATTTATATAAAACGAAGCGAGATGAAAGTTCTTATTATTTAGATGGCAATTATGCTTTGTTGAATGAAACAAAAGATAAATTGGCTATAAAAGCAAAATTGCCTCTGCCAACAATTATAAATAAGTATTTGATATTCCTCTCTGGATATATCCCTTATACAAAGGAAATAGATAATGAAATGTATTATATATATAATTTTCCAAATACATCTATCTCGGGTTTTATAAGAAACCCATTTTTTGTGAATTTGAATATTGTTATAAAAACCTGTAATCATATATAACCATGAGAAGTCCTATATTAACCTTTGATTCTATAAAAGAAAATTTCATTCGATATATAGAATCTGCTTTTAGTATTAAGTTTGACAATGTACAAGAAGAACGAAAATCATTGCTCGAGAAGGATAGGGTTTTATATCGTGAACCATGGATAGAACTTTTGCCCGAATATGAATCCTCTAAAGTGAACTTTGAAGATCTTACAGTAGATTTATTAGGTGTAAATAATTATTCTGAAGCAACATTTGATAAATTTAAAGAATTGGCCGACTGTGGTCTTTGGCCAGGTAAACGTCCTCTTTATCTACATCAACAAAAAATGCTTATAAAGGCTTTGAACGGTAAGAATTGTATTATTACATCCGGAACGGGATCAGGTAAGACTGAATCATTTTTATTGCCATTATTTGCTCAGTTAATGAAGGAAATGCAAGATTGGCCTACGGAAACATTAGCGAATTCTACTTGGTGGAGTTCTTTAAATAAATTAAGGGTGGATAAAGACCATAAAGTAACAAAACAAGAATTGAGAGAATTTTCTTATCAAAGAGCAAGTTATAAAAGATGTCCAGCAGTTCGTGCTTTGATTCTTTATCCAATGAATGCCCTTGTAGATGATCAATTAACTCGTTTAAGGCAGGCACTTGATTCCAGGAAAATTGAACATGCAGATATCCTTGATGGGATTGAACACCTTGATACAAATGGAGCTAATGAGTTCTTTGCAAAAGAAGGCAAGTATATTTTCTTTGGCAGATATAACTCCAGCACACCACAAGCTGGCATTTTTGATCCTAAAAGTGCTGATACAAGAGAGTGGCGGAAATATCAATGGATTTTTAAATCAATTGTAGACTCTTTATTTACAATTAATGAAAATTACGATGCAGTTGAATTATATATTAAAGAAACATTGCCTAACGATGAAGAATTTAAATCTTTAAAAATACAGGAAAAAATTGAAAAAATCAAAGAATTGCGATCATACTTCCAGAGATTAGTTGGTACAGAAATGAGAACTCGGCAAGATATGCAAAAAACACCTCCGGATATTCTTATAACCAACTATTCGATGCTTAATATTATGATGATGCGGGCTGTGGAATCGCCAATATTTGATCAGACGAGGGATTGGTTGCAAGGTAAAGATTTGGAAGATAATCCTAATAAAGATGAAATCAAAAAGAATAGAATATTTCACCTAATTATTGATGAACTTCATTTATACAGAGGTACTTCAGGTACTGAAATAGCATATCTAATAAGATTATTGCTAAATCGTCTTGGCCTCAATCCTCATAGTGAGCAATTAAGAATCTTAGCATCATCAGCTTCTTTAGAACCTGATGATGAAAAAAGCAAAAAGTTCATTTCTGATTTTTTTGGTTTTAACGGGATAGAAGATATTGAACAAAATTTTGAAATTATAGGTGGAGAAAATGTCTGGGTCGATAGTTTTAAGGGAGATGGATTCTTACCCATTCTCCCCTTCAAATTAGTAGCAGAAGCCTACAATACCGAAAACATAAAAACTAATTGCGTTGAAGCTGCAAAAAAGTTTGCAACTTCTATAGGAAAAAAATATGATAGTTCAGGAGATGGGATATATGATTATCTCAAATTGTTGTCTGAAAATGATGTAAAATTTAAAGAGCGGTTGATAGAACCATTTAAAAATGAAAAAGGTGAATATAAAGCTATTGCTGCTTTTAGGGGAAACGATGAACATGTCAAAGAAAATGTCATTTTAGCTGAAGCTTTATTTGGAACGGGCTATAGTCGTAATGAATTGAGAGATGCATTAAATGGATTATTTATTTTGCGTTCTTATTTAGATGAATATGAATCATTAAATAAAACCTTTACGTTACCACGCTTTCGAAATCATTTTTTCTTCAGGAATATTGACGGATTATGGGCATCAATAGATAATAATGATGTTGATAAATTTTATTGTGATTTGGAGAGAACAGTCGGGAAACTATATAGTAAGCCTCAGATAAAAACAGATAATGGAGTGAGGATTTTAGAACTTCTATATTGTGAACATTGTGGAACAGTATTTTTTGGAGGCAATAGAACAAAACTTAGTGGAGAAAATCAAAATGATCATGGTTGGGGTATGATTCCGGATACTAAAGATTTAGATAAAGTACCTTCTCGTATTGCTCCAACTCTAATTGAACGAAAATCATATCAGGAATATGTTGTATTCTGGCCTCAAGGAAATCAAGAGTTTATTGAAGGGGATGATACAGAAAATGATTCTGGAAAGTGGACACAAACAACAACAATATCTTTAAAAACAAATTTTGAAGCCGAATGGATAGTAGCTTATTTAAATCCTTATTCTGGTGAAGTTAAAATTGGAGAAGCTCCTGTTGCAACCGCTATACATAATAGAGTATTACACGGAAGTTCTTCAAAGACAACAAAAAATGATTTAACTAGTAAATACGTTAAAGGTCGGCTTTTTATTGTTACTGAGAATGGGCAAGATGTAGCAGATGCTGCTTGGTTAAGAGTTAACCGAGTTGATAGTACGCATAATGCATTACCATGTACATGTCCTTCTTGTGGAGCTAACCAACAACAGAAAGGTGAACATTTAGGTAAATGGAAAAAAAGTACAACATCACCCATACGCGGATTCCGAACTGGTTTTAGCAAAGTAAGTCAATTATATGCAAAGGAATTAATTTGCCAACTGCCCCCTGAAAAATCCCAACGTAAGTTGGTGGTTTTTTCTGATAGTCGAGAAGATGCTGCACATATTTCTAATGGAATTGAGCGAGAACATTTTTTAGATCTATTGAGGGATATAATATCAGACAGAGCCGCCTGCATGTCAGATGATGTCAAAATAGAACAGAATATATTGGACGCCTTAGTAAATAATGATGAAGAAAAACTGATTGACTTTTATAATACTAACCCAGATATTTTTAGCAAAGTTCATACATGGCATCAAGATAGCATCAAAACTAATGTAAAACCTTGGGAGCAGGATAATTTAGAAAATGGCAAAGCTCAAATTTCCAGAATAAAAAATTCTAAAAATGGCTTAATTTCGCTCAATAAATTAATAGTAGGAGTGAATGCCCCACTTGTTAAATCTCTTTTTAATCTTGGTGTAAATCCTGCAGGATGTGATATAAATCGTCAAATAATTCAAATTAATGGAGATGAAGTTTCCTGGAAGTATGCCTATGATTGGGAAAACAACTGTCTAAAACCGGATGTTGATATATCACCTTTGACTCGGGGCCTATTTAAAAATGTATCTGTACTATTTTCTGGTAGATTGTTTTATTCAATGGAGGCTTCAGGTATAGGCTATTTAACTATAAATTATGAAGACAGTTCTATCAAGCATCAATTAGAAAATCATGCAAGAGATTTAGGTCTTCAGGATAGTAGACAATTCCTAGAAATAGTGCAAGGCGTTATAAGGATGTTTTGTGAATTGTACAAACATGATAAAACAGAATCTGCTTTAAGTAATGAGTTTACGATTAACAATTATCTTATAGCTAGTAGATGGCCAAAGAAAATTAGAACATGGATTAGTAATGTAGAACAATATAACAATCTAAATGGCCTTCTTGAACACCTGCAGTTATTTATTGTGAATGATATTGGTCTTATTAATCAACAAAGTTCGCAATACGGTATTAAATTAGACAAATTGTATTTATGTTTGACCGACGCGAATGATCAGGTTTGGTGGAATGTAAATTCAAAAAGACCACATTTACATTATTGTGGTGGAATATGCACAGTAAAAGGTCGGAGTAATAATTCTGATATATCAAAAATTACGCTAGTTGAAGCAACAAAAAATGGTCGTTCAATCAAATGTAAAGATTTATGGGGGGATAATTATCTTGCTTATAATACAAAAATTCGAAAACGTAAACCTGTTAGATTACATTGTGAGGAAATGACTGGTCAAACCGATGAACCATTTACACGTCAAAGATTCTTCCGTAATGTTATACTTCCTAAGCGTAAAGAGTTCCCGTTAGCTGATACTATAGATCTGTTAAGTGTAACTACTACTTTGGAGGTTGGGGTTGATATTGGGTCCTTACAAATTGTTATGCAAGCTAATATGCCCCCTCAACGTTTTAATTATCAACAACGTGTGGGACGAGCTGGTCGCCGAGGCCAGGCATATTCAATTGCATTTACTTTTTGCCGTGGTCGGAGTCACGATGAATATTATTTCAGTAATCCACAGCGTATTACAGGGGATCCTTCCCCAACACCATTTCTTTCAATGGAAACAACTAATGATGAAATTATTAAAAGAATACTTGCAAAGGAAGTTTTTCGTATTGCATTTAAAAATATTTCTGATTCGACACAAAAGTCTCTGGAAGAGGTCAAAGATGTGCACGGACAATTTGGGGATATAACAGAATGGAATTCATATAAGAAATCAATTGACCAATGGATAGAGAATAATAGGGATACAATTAGTAATCTAATATATATACTAAAAGGGACATATAGTAACTCCCTATATGATTGGGTAAAAAATGAATTGGTAGGCTTATGTGATGAAGTTTTACTACGTGGCGATAATTCCTCTAATAATATTGCTCAAACATTGGCTGAAGGAGGTATTTTACCAATGTATGGAATGCCCACATCACAAAGGAATTTGTATCATAGCTATCAAAAAGATAGTTCTGGTCAATTTCTTCACATTGATCGCTCAGCAGATATGGCTATTTATGAATTTGCTCCAGGTTCTCAGAAAACAAAAGATAAGGCTGTACATACAGCAATTGGATTCCGTTCCGAAACTAATAATGAGCCGTTTGAAAGGAAATATTTTTATCAATGCCCTTTCTGTGGTAAAATTTCAGTATCAGATTCAAAAGATGATATAATAAATATCCAAGTTTGCGAAAATATAAACTGTTTTAGACCAATAGACTCTGATCGTATTTTAAAATTAGTTATGCCATATGCTTATCAAACGGACTTTAGTAAAGGGAAAGACCGTCAGGTAGATATTCCTTTGGTAATGTCAAGGCCTCCTATATTATGTCAAAACAGTTCTCAATCACAGAAATCGACAATAAATAATTGTGACGCAGATTTTTCTGAAAGTATTACATGGCGTATTAACACAAATGGTGAAAATCATTTTAATGGTAAATTTTATAATATTAGAGACAATAGAACAAAATTATATTGGTTTATGGATGGCGTTGAATATCCTACTGGAGCTGCTGGAGCTAATCCTGAACAAAATTATTTTAAGGATTTCAACAATATTTGTTTGGCGCATAGAAAAAAAACAGACATTATACGTTTAGCTGTTAATTTAATTCCTCAAGGCATATGCATAAATAGATTAGATAATACAGATAAAGAAATTATTGGCGTGAAAGCTGCATTTTTTTCTGCCGCATTTATAGTTCAGAGAACGCTTTCTGATATTCTTGATTTAGATCCAGCGGAAATAGAAATAGCCGATATTACAACAAGTTACGACGGAAAAACAGAAATTGCGCTCACTGATGAACTTCCAAATGGATCAGGTTTTGTAAAAGAACTTTACCATTCTTATCTCAAAGATATTTTGGAGTTTACACAAAAACCTAATGATAATATTGATATGCCTTTTTTAAGGCAACTTATTGATGAAAACCATACATGTGATTCGGCTTGTTATGATTGTTTACGTGTATATCGTAATATGAATTATCACTCAATTTTAGATTGGAGGTTAGGTTATTGTATTTTGCAAATGATGGCAAAATCAGATTATAAATGTGGAATAGATGGGAATTTTTGTAGTCCTGAATTTACATATCATTTAGATGAATGTAATTTAGATTGGTTGGAATATGCACATTTATTGTGTAATTCATTCCAAAATAATTTTTTCACAAGTAGTATTGTTTTATCAGAATTTTCTTTACCTGTTATTAAAATTGACGATAATAAATGTATTATTGTTGTCCATCCTCTATGGGATATGAATAATATTCCGTTAGATACGTGGCTTTGGTCGAAAATATCAGAGATTAAAGTTAAATTTGCAGAAATTGAAACCATTGATTCTTTCAACTTACAAAGGAGAGAGGCTTGGTGCTATAACAAAAAGCATAGAAATATTTTAGTTTGATATGATACCAATAATATCGTTTTTTACTGGTGGAGGTTTTATGGATATGGGCTTTATAGAAGCTGGGTTTGATGTTGTATTTTCAAATGAATACAATAAAGAGTTTGCAATACTTCATGATTATGGGATGTCCAGTTGGGCTAAACATTTAAACAAGAATAAAGAATATAATATTTCCTATGTCGGTTCAATTACAGAAATTACATCTAATAAAATTTTAAAAAGTGTATTTCCTAATGTTACTCCTTCGCTTTGGGGAATCATTGGAGGTCCGCCTTGTCAAGATTTTACTATGAATGGTAAAATGGATGGTTTTCAAGGTGATAGAGGAAAGATGACTGCTATATTTTTTAATAGAATTCGGAGAATGAAACCAGCTTTTTTTGTTATGGAAAATGTTGTTGGATTGCTTAGTAATAAGATTACTAAGGAAAATATGGATTCTATAATAAAGAATTATTGTTCTAAAGAATACTATATAGATAGGAAAGTTCTTAATGCGCTTGATTTTGGTGTCCCTCAATATCGCCAACGTGTTTTTTTGGTTGGTGTTAGAAAAGATTTGTTCAAGGCACCTCATCCCGAATTATTTACTAAACAGGATGATATATGTACAATGTCTTTTAATTGGCCAAAAGCGATTTACAAAAATGCTTATAAAGCATACAAATGGCCACAACAAAATAAATTTGGAGATCATCCTCAAAAACCGGATGATATACCATTAGAACTATGTGTAGAGAAATGCTTAAAATCTATTAATGATAATCATGTGGATAATATTGATGAGTGTCTGATGCTAAAAAAAGATGCAGACAAAAGGAAAGAAATCAATGAAGGAGATACACATCGAAGATCTTTTAAGCGACTTCATAGATTTCGATTTAGTCCTACGACTTGCTACGGTAATAATGAGGTACATCTCCATCCATATGAAAATCGCAGGATTAGCGTACGAGAGGCTCTGCGTATTCAAGGAGTTGATGATAGTTATATACTTCCCAAAGGAAAATTATCAGCTAAATTTAAATTAATAGGTAATGGAGTTCCGGTTCCACTTTCAAGAGTTGTTGCAGAATCTCTATTAAGCTTTATCCATAGTTTTCGGAAGGCTGAAAATGATATTACTGATTCATTCATGAATAAAAAGATAAAGGCTGGGTGATTATTATAAACAATGTGTTACTGAACTCACCACTATAATAAGCTATATCCATAATGAATGTGAGTTTTTTTATTACTTTAAAAGAATAGTATATTGTAAGTTCCAGATAAATTATAAATTGTTAATACAAAAGTATCGCTACTATAGTTTGATTGTGGTAGCTATGACAAGTTTACAGCCATCGAGTAACGAATCGAAATAAAGGATGAGTTAATTTGGCGTTTAAAACGGAATAAATTGTTACTTTTGAATTCAAATTTACAACCGGATTAAAAGTGGCACATTTGGTGTGATATATTCATGATATATTCAATTTATATGAAAGAAGGTCAAAAACTATGGACACGAGATGAATTGATATTAGCCATCAATGTAACCGTTCGGCAACGAGTATATAGGAATCGGTTTCAATCAACAGTAATTTTACCTTTCCAATAATTGTCTAAGAAACAATTTACATAGTCTATCAGAATCCAGTTTCTAGTTTAGTTTTTATACCAAAAACTGGATTTAGTTAGCTATTTTCGGAGTTTTTTTATAATTATGGGGAAGTAAATCTGCCAAATCAAGACTATAATCGCTATTGTATTTTGGCAGCATGCAAAGTACATAGTTTAACCAATCAAAT
>Ga0209639_1002655_pt1 | contig 13482 bp, 7 predicted proteins | sample EPASupsiteHSE605_FD_187268 | JGI IMG/M metagenome (GOLD analysis project Ga0209639, IMG submission 187268) | Bioremediated contaminated groundwater from EPA Superfund site, New Mexico - Sample HSE6-05 (SPAdes) (version 2) | ecosystem: Environmental > Aquatic > Deep subsurface > Groundwater >...
TTTTAAGTCAGGAAATTTATTAATCATTAGATTAAAAGCAGTTTTGTCATTTTAAAAGAGGAGATGTAGGAGAATGTACAATATTGTTTCCGCGATGGGAAAAATCGCGATGGTATCAAAAATGAAAAAAGTAAAAATATTTTGAAAAATCCTTTTTGTTTAGCATTTCTTGAATGCAAAAAGAATAATTTCTCCTTCAATTTAGGATTGAAAATAAAATATTTAGGTAATTTTGCTATTTTGGAATAAAATATTCCATATTGTATCTACAATTGGTTTCTTAATTGAATTCATTGAGAAAGTTATTAATGAAAATGAATGGAAAATATAATTATGGCTCATTCTAGAATAATTAGAGTTATTCTTTGATTGCGAAAGGGTAGATCTTGTCAACATACATATCATTATCATAATTATGAATCAAAACACATATTTGGTAAAGAGATATTAAACAAAAAGGATTTTTCAAAATATTTTTACTTTTTTCATTTTTGATACCATCGCGATTTTTCCCATCGCGGAAACAATATTGTACATTCTCCTACATCTCCTCTTTTAAAATGACAAAACTGCTTTTAATCTAATGATTAATAAATTTCCTGACTTATAACTATCCAAAATTGATTTGATTATTTTCAAAAATCTCATAAATTATTCCCCTTTTCAGGGAAGTGGAAAGTGACAAAGTGAATGTGTTTTGCCAATAATATTATTATGAAGGTAACTCAAACCCCAGAGCAATTGATACTACAAGAGTTTGGTGTTATATTAGAGATAAGGGTTTGTTTCATGATGATTGTATTATCGCACATTATACTGATTGATTCTTTTCATTATTTTAATTATTCTGTATTCTCAATGTGGAAATGCTTCTCTTTCTTGAAGTTCTCATTCGAAGGTAGTTTTATTGATGGTCCGCATAGGATTGCATTCCCTTTTAATTCTCTTCTATGTTTATGTAAGATTTAAATATTCATGTTGTTTTCATTCAATTTTTTAACAAAACAAGGGCAACACCAATCACCTTAAACTGAACAGGCGACAATTTGGATCCTAATACGGATGGCTGTAATATGGCTTTTAGATGCACATTATTATCTTCAATTGAATGTAAGGGGGTTAAAAATTGGTGACTTAAGTTCAATGGATTACTTCCAATGATCTTTTTTATTCAGGCAATTCATAAACTCTCTAAACCCCCTAATAAATTTCCTCTAAATCCTCACGCCTTAATCAACGAATTAAAAGAAAAGGGAAACAATAAAGCTTTGGATTTTCAAAAAAATGCATTACCAGACAGTAATTAAAAGATCAGCTGGCTTACTTTATTGATATTGAACCAATATTCTGGTTCATTAATGGGAAGCATGAATACAAATACCTCATTGTCAAGAAAACTGCTCGATGGATACTTATACTATATATCATTCTAAGTCACTTTTAATCCATTCATAATACTCACAAATTCTTCAAAACCAATTGAGAAATTTTGATTCAAATCCGATTTCTATATCAACACTTAACAAACAACTACTAATCAGTTTCGAATGTTGTTTTGTCATGAGGTTTGATGCAACAAGGGATTTTGTTAACCAAACTATTTATAAAAAATGAATTGTCAAAACTCATTTGTTAAAACAAATCATGTATCTCTTGTTCTTAATCGGAATATTTTCTCTTTTCTTTCATTAATGATATCAACAACTCTCTTTCTATGGAAATAAAGTTCATCACCAAATGAATGCTTCAATTGATCTGCCATCATCATTACACTTTGCTCTGTTGCGTTTAGATTTGCCATCAATTCATTGTATTTTAAATCATTCGCCGAGTTTGAAATATAGACAAGCCTAAGAAAATCCTTTAATGATCTATAGGCAATATTATACCTTTCAATAACAATTTTTGCATGCTCCCACATTGATAATGCTTCGCTTAATTTGTGGCTTTCATCCAAATCACTGGTATATTTCACTAACATTTCAAGCTTTTGTACAGCGGAGAAACCCAGCGAATCCCAAACTGAATGTAAGTGTTCATGGACTTCATTTTTATCGTTTGAATTGATTACATCTGGGGTTTGTTCCATAAGAAACTTAATAGTGTTAGATTGTTTGGATAGCGACTCAATCTGAAATAATAAAGAGCTATTGTTAATCCTATTCATACTTCGTTGTTCCTTAAACAGGATTGGGGCATTTCCAGATGTGGTCCATTTATTGTTTCTAATATTAGGCTGTTCACCTGTTAATTCCGCAACATCCTCAATATGAAGAGAACAAACATTATTATGGCATTCTTCCACTAAACATACATCTAAATCATTTGTAATTGATGAAAATTGATCATTAGGACATAAACCAAAACCAGTTCTCGATTTTTTTAGGGGATCAGACATTTTCCATAGTCCATCCATGTGCCTCACATCAGGGAGGGATGGCGTTGAGCTCTCACTATTGCAAATTTGTTTTGGAGATGGAGGTCTAGTTGATGGCCTCGTTAAGATCCTGGGCCTTGAATGTTTTTCTTCAACAAAGCCAACTAGTTTTTCACGAGGTGAAACAGGGACAGTATTTGCATGTGTCGGAATTGAGTCAATTGGTAATGTCAACCGTTCTTCAATTTTCTTTGTGAACATATTGACATAATTATCATCAGGAATAACCCATGATGGTCTGTATGGAGGAGGAAGATTATTAGTTAGCACTTCAATTTGTTTCTGCATTTCGTTTTCGCCAATCTGAACATATGGGTCGTACTGTTTAGATGGACTTTTGTTTTTGTTTGGGGATGCTGTTATAATATAACCAAATTCTCTTTTTAATGGGATTGGAAGCTTGTCAACATCCAGTTCATGATTCTTTATCAGATTGTCCAAAATACTAAACCTAATCTTTCTGATTTCTTCAATAAAATATTTCATTGTTTCGGTTGATTTTGATCCTGATTGCAGCGATTCTCCTATCAGATCAGAATGCTTCATAACCCTTAGCAGCCCTTTAACCCTATCTACAAAGTAATTGCATGTTTTGTTTTGAACAACTTGATCCCTAAATGCAATTTTTCTTAATTCCTTACTAATTGTCACAACAACATCAGAAGTTAGCCAGAATTGTTGATATAATTCAGATTCGTCAACTGTACTTTTTTGTGTTTGCATCATATTTTTATTCCTAGCAGCATGTACATAGTTTTGGTTAGCAGGAAAAGCAGTGAACCTATTTTTCTTGAGTTTTAATACGTATTCACTCGCTTTTCGAAAAGAAGATTCAGGAGAAGGGGGTATTCTAATATCTTCAATAAAAGGGACATTTGATGGAGCCCCATATACAAGTTTTAAATTGTTCATTTGATTCTCTCCAAGATAAAAAGGTTCCTTTTCCATCCAAAAATCCCAAAAATACAAAAACGAGACAGTGCCACTTTTATTAATTATTTTAGAAGTTATCAAACTTAAATCCTTTTATAGCTTTTTCAAAGAAAACACGATAATTCTATCAATAGAATAATGATTAAATGAATGCTCCAAACTTTTCCAGTTTCTCTTGGAGTGATTTGAATCCGAACTCCATTTCTTGCTGCAATGAAACAAATGAGGGCTTATCAGATATCCATGTTGCATGGAACTTAAGACAATTGTCGCAAATGCTGAGAAATGAGGAGAATGCTTTTCTCAATTTGATTGTGTACTTTGTTTCTGTAGAATTCGATAAGAATACTTCTGCCATTTTTGATGGCCCTTCGTTTACTTGTACCAAAAGACTTCCGTGTAAAAGTTGTTGAATCTTTCGGTTATCAGCAAGCGAAAGTGCGTTTTCCATGGAAGCAATTCTATCTACAAGTTGATGATAGGAAACCCTAATTGGTTCATAATCAATTTGCTGAGTACTAACTACCTCAACACGTTTTGTTGTGCATGGCATTGGTAGAGCAGTCTTGATAATTGTTCTCCTAAGCCATTGCTGTTCAACAGATCCCTGAGCTTTGCCTCCAACAGTAAAAGGCGATGTAAGAGAGAACTGGGAAATATTGCTGCACTTCTCATACTGAGTTGATCTAATTTGCAATTCTTTTTTGGAGTAAAATGGTTCAACAAAAGTGATTTGATAATATCCTTTTGATGGATTAAGCTTCGCAACATCAACGCTTCCACTTTCTGGAATGTTTTCAATCTTATCTTCTCCGTACACATCAATCAACTCATTCTTTATCCTATCAGATACAGAGAAAAGATGAACAATCTTTTTCTCTCTATATACATATACTTTACCATTATCTTTACCGAAAATTTGCCCAAAGAAGCTAACTCGGAAATATTTTCCAAAGAGTCTATCATTATCACTTGGTATTTGAGAAATTGCGGAAAATGATTCTTTGAACAATTCACAAAACACTTTAAGAACATTGAAACCTCTATTTAATTCACTTAATGGCCATATTACATCCATAAGTAAAAATCCAATCTCATAATAACCACTTGTTTTGCATAGATCAAAAATATTTCTCACATTCACAATCAAACTGGCCATACTAAAACCATCTGAATCGCAAAAGCTTTGGACTTGCGGAAATTCACTAACAAAACTCCAAATTACTAGTTGTTCATTTGTGTATATTTTGGAAAACACTGTGGCATTATGATCTGTTGGAAGAATTTTAATTCTTCCAGAAAGGGCTAAACATTCAATCACCAACGAAGCCTGAAGTACTAAACACTGAATTTCTTCCGCAAAATACTCTTTTTCATGATTAACTCTCGCTAAATCGCTGAATGCAACATATTGAGCGTCAGGAGATGGCTTAAGTATCTTGATGCGCTCATAAAATGAATTTGACTGTATTTCAAAAGACTTGTTATTAATGTCAAGAATGGAATACTTATTCATATCAGAAAAGAAATTTAAGCTCTCAGAATTCAAAGAATCTTCAATAGAATGGTATTTGATATCACATAAAACGCTACAAGGAGTAAGGAACATGCCATAATAACAAAAACTCAAAGATCTATGGGAGTTACCATTTACCTTTTTATCATGATTAATAATTTCAGATATAAATAAACAAACCCTTGGATCCAATGAACAACATGATAAAACCTTCTGAACAAATTTCGGCATTGGAGGATGGCATTGTTCAAAAAATTGCTTTGTAGATTTAGAAATATATTGAGATAGTAATTTTGTTAGAGGGAACATAATATCAGTATTCAAATCTGAACATAACATATGATAAAACAACTTTGATACTTCAGGAATATCTTGGCTGGAATTCATACTTACAAAAGTATTTAGTTGATGGAGAACTCCGAATTGAGTAGAATATACCATTTCTCTCATTTTTTGAGTAATAACATTTGATTGGTGATTCCTGTTGACAATTGCCATTTTTTGTCGAGCCATTCTGTTTCTAATGTTCTCGCCACCAGATACTGGAATGTTGATGTTTCGCTCGATTTGTGACAAATGATTACTAGATCCAGAGGCCTTAATTGTAGAAAAGCCATTGAGAGAAAACCTATCAATGAGATAATGGATGGAATTATAAAAATCAATACTTCTAATGGAAGCCCACCACTCTGTAAAAGATTCGATGGTTGAATTAGAAATAATACTGAGGAAAAAGACAAAACTCGGGGGTATTTCGTAAAAATTCTTAAATGGAAAGGCAGAAAGGGGCATCATTGATGATAAAAGATGAATGAGCTTTGATGATATTAGGGTTTTTGTAGCATCATCATAGCATCTCAATACTCGAAGAAAAACCGAAAAGATACTTTGTAAAGGAAGGGAATCTGATGCCATTTGGGCTTTTCCAACAATATTCTTAAATAGTCCTCGTATCACATCAAAATGATAAACTCCAACAAAAAACATCTTTGGGGTCCATGCATTTTCCAAAAAATGATTCATAACTATATGATCATTTTGTCCATCTTTGAAACATGAGCATTGAACTTCAATTGAAAAGAGGGAAAGAGAGCAATAACCTATATCAAACAATAGTTTAAGAAATCTTGAGAGTGATTCGCACATTTGTTTGGCTTGAATAAGCCCATGTTCAACTAAATTAGCAACATAATTTGACCAATTTTTGATCATTGGGGTAATAAATTGATCAATCTCTTTGTCTTTTGTAATTAATAAGCTTTTTATAATTATTATAAAAACAAAATCAGCTAGTAAAACAAATTGTTTTTGGGATCCTTTTGTGAGACTATCTTGGCCCAATATTGAGTTAGAAAATCCTTGAATTAGCGAACGATGCATCTCTTCAACAGAACCATTCCTCAAAGAAAAATGAATCGAATATGTTGTCATTGCTTTAACAAAAGTAGCTTCATCAGAAGGGCTGATCATTGATGCAATATATAAAAGGGACTCAATTGATTCATTTGGTTTATTCGGAATAGATAAAACTAAAAATTCCACAATTGGGTAAAGATTGGTCAAAATGTTATCAATAGATGATAGCTTTAAGGATTCTATATCAACGTTTCCATTTTTGGAAGCTTGAAAGAATTTATATTGGTAATAATCTTGCGGGTTTAAACAAGAAAAGTATGATATCTCGATAATAACCCTATTAGAAGGATTAATAGGTTCGATTGAGCTTGGGATCTCAGGATAATTAATATTAAACTCATGAATCCCATCACAAATAACCCTATTTTCTTCGACAAATAGCGGAATATAGGTTGTTCCTAAAACTGGACGAAAGCTGGATTTGTCTTCTTGTGCAATAGCATGATAATAGTCAATTACGATAACCGATTCTGATGATAAAGATTCTGGCAATTCAATACAAAAAACTTCATCAAATACCGGATTCTTTTCATGATATGTACATAAAGATTTTACAGACTGAACCTTGTTGTCATTAAATCTACTATGAACCACTTTTTTCTTATCTCCAGTATTTGAATCAGAAAAAGAAACTTCAGCAACAATATTCCGTCCATTTTTTCCAGGTGGAAGCTTAAATCTAGTTTCGACAATTTTGAGAAAAACACTGTTTCGATACACAGAGCATGGGACTTTTGGTTTCGCCATAACATTATAAGGAGAAAACCCATCAGCTAAACATTCATAATATTTTTTGGTATCAATAATCTGTGTTTGAATAGATATTTCAAAAGCATACGATTCAAGTTTCCCATTCGTAGCTTGTGTAATGAGCTCTGGCAAATCAGATAGCTTCAAAGATTCGCTAATTCTATAAGGTAGTGGGAGATTAAATAACTTTGGTGACAGTGATACTTCACTTAAAGGTATATATGTCCAAGCAAAGGTACAAAATACATCCGAAATTCGAGGCCATGAGCATGAGACTGAGGATTTACTTGTTTCTAATAATTTCGAAGTTGGTTTCTGGTAATACTTATTTACTGGTGCTCCGCCATCAACTTGAATTGGGCGATTCAAAGTTACTATCAGGAGCAATCCATTTGGAATATCATCAAATAGAAATGAAGCATTGTTATTAAGATTTAACACATAAGGAAGATCTGAGAAAAATGACTGGCATTGTGATGGGGCAAAGCACCATGTATCTGACACTTGATTATGACCATCAAATAGGTAAGCTCTGAATAAGATTGGCTCTATTAACTGAAAAGGAGCGCTAAAACCTTTTAGAGAAAAACAGAACATATTCCCTTCTTTTTCTGGCAATTCCAATGGTAATGAACTAAAACCAACAAAATCCGTGGATTTTTCATCCATAAAATAAGCATTCGATGGTGAAAATGAAGCATTATCATTGCAAATAATTGGCGTATCGCTTTGGATTTCTGATTTAAAACATATCTGTCTATTGAAATCAAAGCTATTTTCAAAATCCCTGTCATCATTAATTGCCAATGATTTGATAGTCTCCGAATAAAACCTAATTATACCATTATTCATAAATTCTGGGTCAGAAGCAAGATTAAGCGACTCTTTATTCGTCAAAGGATTCCCATTCGTTTTTAAGCCAGAAACAATAGGTTTGGCCCAATTAGAATCGGGTTTTATTGTGTCTGATACCCATTTATTAATAGTGTCATCCATAAAAACTAGAATTAATCGTATATCACAAACGGCTGGATGAGTTTCGATATTCACGAGGCAACGCGCAAGGGATTTATTGAGAATGTCATTCATTGTGTAGAAAAGGGTGTTAATGTTGATGAATCCGATCCCAACTCGTTTGTAATTAGTTTTTTCATTCTCAGACACCTCTACAAAAAGCAGCATGGCGAGGTTTCATAGATATTGCTGATTATTTGATCAAAAAGGGAGCAAATATCCATCATAAAGATAGCAATGGTCAGAATCCAATTAATTATGCTGTGGGAAATAATAAATATGAAATGGTTCGGTTTCTATTGTCAAAAGGTTGTGATGTGAATTCTGTGAATGACTGTGTTTCTTTCATTTTAGTGATGAGAGTCTCGTTCATATTGCATGCAAACTAGGTGATATGCAAATGCTACAAATTTTATTGGAGAATGGAGCACATATTAATGTTATGGATGCTTTTATTGATCTTTTTATTATCATCATTCACCATATGACAATGCAAAAGAGAATAATCACAATGAAATATGCGAGTTCTTATCTAATATAGAAAATGAAAAAAAGAATCAAAGAAAATGCATGATATAAACAACATTTATTAATGAGGAGAGAAAACAAAGCGCTTCATTATTCCAGAGAGAGTTTTGAATTGATTAATCAATGTATTCATTTCAATTGTCGTATATCTTGGAGTTGAATTTGATGATGCTTGCTTTTCAAGTTTGTGTATATCATATGATAACTTTGAAGTGATCTCTCTGGTACATAATAAGCCCTGAATAATCTCTCTCTTAATCTCAATTGGTTGAGAGTAATATTCTGTTGGAAGAGATAATAATCTTTTTGCAATCCTTCTTAAATCCATTGGAAGCAAATCAATGTCACAGCTGCTCTTTGATTTGAAATTCTTCAATAATTGAGGGGACTGGAACAAAATAGAAAGTAAAAACTCATACTCGAGAATTTTGTTGTTGAGCATTTCGATTTCTATTTTATCATTTTGCCTCTTGGTGTTCTTTAAGAACAACTTAGATTTGCTATCATTCAGTAATTCCTCCAAATCTCGGATCTGTGAGTTGAGGGTGCAATTTTCTTTTCTCAAATCGTTGATTTCTGATAATGTCTTTGATGAGTTAAGCACCATATTCTCTGCTCGAGTCGTAATTTTAATAATTTCCTGCTCCCTTAATAAAATTGAAGACTCTTTCTTATCCATCCTCATTTTCAAATGTGCTACTTCATTTTCAAGATTATCCTTTTCGCATTCTAGCTCTTTCAGTCTGTTTTGTAGGGCTGCAAGAGCGGATATTGCTGCATTTGATTCACTTTCCATTTTGTTAAACGTCTTTATAAATGAAAGAAAGTGATCTTCGAAAAAGATACAATTCCGGGCTGGAATTGCTTAAAATGGATGATTTAGAGCACTCAATGAGTATTTTTAAACTCCTTGTATTTGAATTGCTTAACTTCTTTGAAAAAGAGAACAAAGATTACCATTTAATGGTGTTTGTTGCTTTGTCATTGGCTAGAATATCAGATATACTTAAAAAGAAGCAAAGTTTGGAAAATTCATTGAAGTTTATGCAACAAAGTCGAAAAATATTTGAGATTCTTAGTAAATTGGATATTTACCATCTTCAAGAAAATGATACACTTGAAATTTCCCAAATTTTGCACTCATCGTACCAAATTCTTGGGTTGACAGATAAACATGATGAACAAGACACAATTATTAGGTTTTTGCAATCAAATCCCCAAAGATCCTTAATGAAAAAACGGAGCCGTGTCTTCTATTTTATCCGAGATCATCCATTTCTATATACACTCATTATTTCGTTTTTATTAATCATATTTGCATTATTAGTCTATAAAAAGCGGAATTGAATTTTATAGCAGAATGATCCATAAATGTGCCTAAGAAGGGATTTTGTTCAAAAATCTATATTTTCTTCTCTCGCTGAAACCAGGGAATATTTATCACATAACACCAACTCAAAGAACAATAACTTAATTTGAACAGAAACATTACACAATAAGTTTCATAAACATTATGTTTTTTCACTGTATACTCTGTAATAATGAACACGAAAATACTAAAAAACTTAACAAAATAACCAAAGAAAAAGCAAATACTAATAAATTCATTACTATTTCGAACATTATTTACCAATTGTTATTATTTCTTTTTCTTTATCGTTTTGAAGAACTATATGAGGGAAAACAAGTAGCCAGGTATTTAAAAAATCCAAAATATTCTACGATTATGCCTCAATTGTGGTTGAATCATATTGATATTATTTGTGGAGATGGTTTGGGGTGTGAGAATGAAATTATCGATCACGGAAGGTCATATGTAGATAAAAATATCAATATTTCTCTCTGTTTCTTCTCAAGATATTTATTATTCTCTGGAGAAGGTGGTGTTATATATGTTTTAGGTGATTCTTACTCAATGAATGTCAATTATTCAATGTTTTATAACTGTGTTTGTTCTAACTATGGAGGAGCAATATACTTCTTTTCTACTAATTCATGTCTCAGGATGATATGTGCAAATAGTTGCACCGCTTCTTCTTATGGACATTTTTCGTATTTAATTTCTTCTCTGATGAATCAAGTGGAGTATCTATCGGTATCAAATTGCTCCCATGCAAGATCTGGTTATTTTTCTTATTACTTACAATCAGGTAATCAGAGAGTTGACAATACAAACAGTTCAAAGAACAATGCAATTCATGTCTCGAGTATTGGAATCAATTCTCCATCCTCGTTCACGAGCTCACACTGCACTTTCTCAAACAACAATGTATATAGTGGCATTTGCATAAAATTCTATTCTGAATCAGGATCAATATCATATGCTAACATTGTTCATAACAACAGTCCATCCTTAAAAGGAGTTATAACTGTCTCTGGTGAAGGATCAAGAAACATGAGGTATTGCATATTCCAAAATAATCAAAATTATCTATTCTGCGTTGTTCAAGGCTCTCTTGAAGTGTCTCATTCTTTCATAGATCATTCATCATTTTCATTCTCAAAATCAACATCAGTATCAACAACAAATAATTCGTTTACTAATATGATGACTTATCGATTACAATTTTTCAATTCTCTTCATTGTAACACTGATATCCCAGAAACAACAGGAAGACAATCACAAGATGTTTCAACAATTCCATTTATATGGATTACTTATTCGGTTGTGGTGATATTATTTTTTACTATGCTTGCGTGTTTGTATTTTTATAAGGGAATGGCAACAAATCTCCTCGAAAGACACGAGCTTGAAAATAGATTGCAAATTGATTTTGGTTGAGATATGAAATTTCATTTGAATTATCTATTCTGTTTTGGTATCGAGCTCTTGAAGTGTCTCATTCTTTCATATCTCACTCCGGATCATTCTCTACTTGAACAGTAGAATCAAAAATTATAGTATAATGTGACACATGCCTACAACTGAAGAAAAAGTAAGCAAATTATCAAAAGAACATTAACATTTCTATTCTCCATCCTCGTTCACGAGCTCACACTGCACTATCTCAAACCACATAGTATCTCATCGCAGATAAATAAGCTTTTATTCTTCCTAATGAATAACATCAAAAGACAATGATATTCATAAAACGAACACAATAGACTAAAAAATGGGTTTATTAAGGTGAAAACTCGAAAACAAGAATGTTAATACAAATGACGCAAATGTAAATTAAGATTTATGGACTTATTCTTAAATTAAATGTGTCTTTCCACCTTATAAAGTGTTCCTCCATTGTGCTCAAAAAAATCCCGTCATTTAAAAGCATAAACTATTTAATAAAGAATTGTTATAATTATGGTAGGGTATTTTTTTATGATACTCTGTTATTTGGTTTTGGGAGAATCTACACAGTATTCATATACTGGTAGCCCTGTTGTGGTTACATTAATGAGAGGTGTTTATCTTTTTGAATGTTGGGGAGCACAAGGAGGAACAGGATGTAAAGATGGGAGCTATGCTTTTGCTGGAGGAAAAGGAGCATATACAAGTGGTATAATTTATTTATCAAATGAATGTAACTTTTATTTGTATATTGGAGGAGTAGGAAAGTCTCCAAAGTGCGTTAAAAATACTATTGCTGATGGAGGATGGAATGGAGGAGGAGCCGGTGGTGAAGATTATAATGACGACGACAGCTCTGGGAGTGGTGGTGGAGCTACTGATATTAGGATCACAATTGATGATATATTCAGTAGGATAATGGTCGCAGCTGGTGGAAGTGGTTCTGCATTTGGGTCATATGGTGCTCCTGGAGGGGCATTATTTGGATTACGAAAAACAAGTGCCAGTATTAATGATGTAGCAGCATCTTCAACAAATCAAACAAATGGACATGCCTTGGGACAAGGTCAAAATGGAGCAAGATTTTTCTACATTCCTTCGTCTGGTGCAGGAGGTGGGTATTATGGAGGATACTCTTCTTCAGGATACCAACTGGCTGCAGATTCACATTTAGCAGTATCAAATAGTGGATCATCATTCATATCAGGACATCCACAATGCAATTCAGTTTCATCGTCAGGATCACATACAGGTTCTCCAAATCACTATTCTGGTTTCATATTCTTCAACACATCAATGAAAAGCGGAGTTGAAAGCATGGTCACCCCTACAGGTAGTGGTTCCATGATTGGCAACTCAGGCAATGGAGCTGTTCGCATAACATTCGTCAAAGACTATATCCTGAAAACATCCCCTGATCGACAACGAAAGATCGGATCATTCATTCTCTTGGCAAACATCTTGTTTCTTTTCTTTGGGGTTTGTTAATAAAATTAACAATGATTTGTATAAAGAAGGATTTTCCGAATATCGATTTCTCCAAATTTTGGTAAAAATGTTCGGAAATCATCTTTGATCATTTCTAATGTTTTATTTAATACAGTGTTATAAACATTATAAAAAGGGGAGAAAACTCCCTTTCCATTTGTTTTCATATAACTCTCATTAAATCAAGTACCTCTGGTACTCTTGCATAAGTATTTGAAGTACTCATACTCATTGACAACATTTGTCGTTACAAATGGTATTACCTTCGAAGCTATGGAAAAAGCTCTTGAGATTCATTAAAAAATTATTGCCAAGTTGATGGCATTTTTAAAAAAGAAATGAATTTTGCTCTATCATGTAATTGTTATATTCCATTGCTGCATAGTTGTTATCATCAAAAAATTTCTCTGTTTCACATACATTTTATCTGGTTTCCAAATATGTTTCGGTAGAAAAAAAAATTACCAAATGTGTCCAAAAACATATTCAAAAACTTATTCTCAAAAAGTGGAGATGGTTTGAAATATATCATTTGGAGTCATTTTACAAGGATCTTACTGAGGCAAACCTTTTAAAATAAACAAATGAAAGCAAAAACTTATTTATTGAGAT
>Ga0209639_1002656_pt1 | contig 13479 bp, 9 predicted proteins | sample EPASupsiteHSE605_FD_187268 | JGI IMG/M metagenome (GOLD analysis project Ga0209639, IMG submission 187268) | Bioremediated contaminated groundwater from EPA Superfund site, New Mexico - Sample HSE6-05 (SPAdes) (version 2) | ecosystem: Environmental > Aquatic > Deep subsurface > Groundwater >...
CAAATTTTTACTTCTGATAATTTTTGCAAAGCTTCAGAGTTTTTCCACATTCCATTATTAGCTTTTATGATAGAAAATGGCGCTCATATAAATCCAAAAACAAACAATGGACAAACTCCTCTTCATTATGCTGCTCAAAATGGTCATCTTAGTGTTGTTGAATATCTAGTTAATCAAAAAGTTGATATAAATGCAAAAAATAATGCTGTTGAGTTATTATATTTCACCGGACTCCTCTTCATTTTGCTGCTCAAAATGGTCATCTTAGTGTTGTTGAATATCTAGGTAATCAAAAAGTTGATATAAATGCAAAAAATAATGCTGTTGAGTTATTATATTTTATTGGACTCCTCTTCATTTTGCTGCTCAAAATGGTCATCTTAGTGTTGTTGAATATCTAGTTAATCGAAAAGCTGATATAAAGGCAAAAAACAATCATTATTGGACTCCTCTTCATTATGCTGCTCAAAATGGTCATCTTAGTGTTGTTGAGTATCTAGTTAATCATAAAGCTGATATAAATGCAAAAGATACATGTGTTGGGTTTTTATATTTCACCGGACTCCTCTTCATTTTGCTGCTCAAAATGGTCATTTTGGTGTTGTTGAATATCTAGGTAATCAAAAAGCTGATATAAATGCAAAAGATAAAGATAATTGGACTCCTCTTCATTATGCTGCTTATGATGGTCATCTTAGTGTTGTTGAATATATAGTTAATCAAAAAGCTGATATAAATGCTTACTCAAGTGGATTTATATCGGGAAATCCTCTTGATTTAGCTGCTAGAAATGGTCATCTTAGTGTTGTTGAGTATCTAGTTAATCAAAAAGCTAATACAGATGCAAAAAATAAAAATGATTGGACTCCTCTTCATTATGCTGTTAGATATGGTCATCTTAGTGTTGTTGAATATCTAGTTAATCAAAATGTTGATATAAATGCAAAAAATAAAGATGTTGAGTTTTTATATTTGATTGGACTCCTCTTCATTTTGCTGCTAGATATGGTCATCTTAGTGTTGTTGAATATCTAGTTAATCGAAAAGCTGATATAAATGCCAAAGATAAAGATGGATGGACTCCTCTTCATTTAGCTGCTGAAAATGGTAATCTTAGTGTTGTTGAATATCTAGTTAATCAAAAAGCTGATATAAATGCAATAGATAATAATGGGAAAACACCTTTGGGATTAGCTAAAAAATCAGATATTGTTGAATTCATCACGAGTAAAGGAGGACAATAAGTAAAATGAGGATTAAAAACCACATTCATTAGGTTTTTCGATAATTTCATCAAGCTCAGGTTTAAAGGTTACATGGAAAATGAGATATCAAAAACAAATCAACCAATTCTGAGGAGGAATCGTCTTCGGAAAATTTATAATATAGAATATTATCATTTTAGAATGAACATTCAACAAATTGTAATTGTCTTTCAATATTATATTTGGAGATTTTTGAATATTTGTGTTACATGTAGTAATTCAGAACCCTCACTTTGAGAGAAGGGAAATATCCATTTTTCATTGATAAAAACACATATTTGACATACAATGAAAATAATGCGATATTTTGCATTCATCCCAACCCAATTAAAAGATTCAATTTATAAATAATTCATTGCCCAAAGGGTCGATTCTAATATCTCTCAATGAATATTCAAGAGGTTAATATCATTCTAATGTTAGACAAAAATTTATTAATGTTAATTCCCTCCAAAGTACACTTAAAACATGGTTGTTGCTGATGCAGACACTTCTAGAAACAACAATATTTCTATTCGAAAAAAGTCGATCAAATATGAATGGGGGTTTTGCAACACGGAACAAATCGCTCGACAAAAGGATTCAAGATGTTCTCTTTGGACAAAGCCCCACTAATATTGGATATACCTAGTAAATATTATATGAATTTTTATAATTCTCAGATTAAATAAACAAACCAGTTTATTATCAGATTATAAAACAGATTATTCCATCAAAAAAAATGTATCTAATAAGCTTTGAATACCTCCGTTGTAATTTTCAATTTTTGTGATAATATGTTTCACTTCATTTAATGAATTGTCTCCCTGTTGATGGAAGATACTTTAACCATTCATCAGGATCTTTGATAATCCTGAATTGTTTGTTTTTAAGAAACACGGTTTTTGATGGTAAAGGTGGTTCAATTTTTTGTAATGATGTTCCATTAATTTTGAGTATTACTGACACAACTATCTTTCAAAGTAGTTGTACTGATGACGGTGGAGCAATTTATTTTAACTCCCCAATATCAGGGGAGAGCTTTATAAAAAGAGTGTGTATTTCTGGTTGTTCATGTGGTGATGGTAAATCGGGGTCTTTTGGTGTTTTCAAATCTGGGAATTCAAACAAGAATTCTTTCGAGTATATTTCTGTTAATACAATTTCTTGCTATATCCCGGGTAAAGCAATATATCATACACTGAATATTAGAAATGGAAATATAAAAATGAACAATGCAAATTTCTCAGATTGTTATGGTTATGTTGCTCCAATTGCATTTATAGAAACAAGTAACCATCTATCAATAGAGTTTTCCAACTTCATTGAATGTGATGGTTTTATATATGGCTTAATGATTATGGCTTTTCCATCAGATATTGGACTGTTTCATCTTAATTTCATTTCAAACTCATTATCATTGATTTATGCAAATTCCAGCCAATTAATTACGAAAATGTGCTTTTTTGATCAAAATACAGGAACATTATTTGATTTCGATGGGAATAGCGTTATTTTTGAAAATTGTTCTATAAAACACAGACCTGATAAGTTCATTAATTATTGGAACGCTTCTTTCACATCCAAAAATGTGAATTTATCAACATCAAATATTGGATCCACATTGAATAATTATTTCTATAATACCTTCTTTTGTGAATGTGTTCTTCCAGATCCTACGCCTCAAAGAACTCCCGAAGAAACTCGATTTCCAACGAAAACACCAGAGAATAATAATAATATCACAAACAATAAATACTTGTTGCAGAAAATTGGAGGAGTTGTCTTAATTTTGATATTAATTATGGTTTTTGGGTATATTATTCTAAATTCGAATAAAAATCAACCTAATGACGAACTCCAAGCAACTCTTTAATAAAAAAATCACTTAATATACAAAGAATAGTGCAAATTTCTCACAAAAAAAAAAGAAAGTCAGCTTTTTTACTTTTTAACTTTGTAAAAATTGTAACAATATTTTTCTATTTGTTTTACCAATTTTGGGTTTATCTCAACGAATCAAGTGCATCTCAATTATCCATCAGAACCATGGCTAGAAATTCATATATTGTTTTTAAGATTTTTGTAATACATAGAACAATCACATTTATGAAACATGTGAAAAAAGCGTCATATGTGACAAATCCCTAATAAATTGCCAATCTAAATCATCTTTTCCATCTTTGAACCCAGAGTAATTAAGCTCAGTAGGTATGGATTCCATTGAAATGAGAATACCTGGATTTACAAAATATTCATCCAGTGAAAAAATAATACACCTTATTTGAGCAAAATTTGATGAATAAATATGATCCTATTTAAAAATTGAAGCGATATATCCGATCATCAGTTGTTCTTCAAAATTTAAAATATATATTGTTAAACAATTCAAGAGCTAATGGTATGAAAACGATCAGTTAAATCAATAGTACATCCCATTTATATGGGAATAATGCTTGAATTTCGATGGCGAAAGCCAAAAACAATTCTTAACATATTCCCAGTTTTCCTCTAATATTTCGTGTGATTGTTAGGTTTTTTGATCAGCCAAATGAAGAGGAGTCCAATTAGCTTTTGCATTTATATCAGCGTTTTGATTTATACTGGGGAAGTGAGATAAATCTATTTAAGTAATCCAAAATCAATGTGAATGTTCTCCAATTTGACTGAAGAGACCACCTTGAGATGAAGATCTAGATTATATAAAGTGAGATTATGAAGAAAATTGCTTCTTATACATTAAATATTGATATCTATTATCCAAAATTGAACGTTTGAACTCGGATTTGCCAAAAAACATGTCTTTTAATGTTTCCTGGTATTTCCAGTATTTTGAAAAAATTACGATATTAAAATAAAACATCTCATCAAGATATAATGAATTTCCTTGTATTTCAAAAAATCTGCGAAAATGATTCTTTCAAAAATTATCAAGTCCTTTTCATTACCATCAAAAAATATTCAGAATCCTTTATCATTATTGAGTATTTCAGGTTTAAAACCATTATCAGTTTGGGTGACTAGAGAGTTGAAGTGCAAGGGAAAAGTGAGGGTAAAAATTAACTTTAAAATTTTTAGGAGTGAGCGTTCCATTGTTTTTTCATGAGATCAAGGTTCGCTCTCATTATTATTATGGGTTTTTGATTTTTCTTCGGAAAATAAGGGTGTTAAATTCATTTTCCAAAATGTGGTTTTTGACAACAATTTTTTTTCAATTTTTCAAAGAGGATATTATTAATATGTTTGTGGTATTTCTAGCTATTGTTTGGGGATATGAAGAGCCCCCTATAACAATTGAAAATCCAACCATGTCTACAGTTGATTCAGGTTTTCATTCATTCAGTGATGAATCACAAGCAGTTAATGCTCTTGTTACCAGTTTGAATATGGATGGAAATGCAGCATGGAGTTTTGTGAACAAACTCAAATATGCTTCAAAAGCTAAAACATCACTTTTTACATTTGAAATGGGGGTAGATACAGATCAAACATGGAGGAATGCTTTAATGAAGGTTGCACTTCTATCAGGAAAGAAAGAAAATGGTGCTTTTGTACTCAGATGCCATATTGTAAGCACAAATGCAGCCGTGAATGCTTATTACATTGAAGTCAAAAAGAAGAAGAAGAAATTCATGGGAGTCACTTATGGCTCGAAAAAAAGAATCCAAAATAAATGGAGACCATTAACACCTGAAGAGCTTCAAGAAGTCTACTCAAGATTACAATCAACATCATCCAGTACAATTGAATCGATTGCAACCTCTCTTTAAGATAAACTTAACTCAGGTTTGTTTTATTGTGGTGAAGAATAAATTTCTCATTTTGAAGTCATTTCTCAATTGAAATTATGTAAATTATTGAAAATATATGTGATCTGAATTTTATAAAAATTATTTTTAAATTTATCACAACATTTCTTAAAAATATTTTGAAAAGTGCCTTCATTTTGATTCCATGATCACTGTTACGATAAACAAAGAACAGTTCAATGCAAATCCTGAAAGTACTATTTTGGAAACATGCAAAAAGAATGGCATTTATGTGCCTACTCTATGTTATTATGAAGGAACCACAGCTAGTTCAAAATGTGGATTATGTACTGTTAAGGTAGATGGGGCGTCATATTCTCGAGCTTGTATAACAAATGTTAGACAGTCAATGGTGATTGATACAAATACGCCAGATGTTATTGAAAAATCACAGAAGGCCTTTGAAGAAATTATGCAGACTCCATTTAAGGGCCCATCAACTGAAATAGAAGAGATCGCGCAATATCTATATGCAAAAAAAACTATACATTTAAGAAAATCCGAAACAACTAACTCGGTCAAGTTCGATCCTGATGCCTGTATTCATTGCCAAAGGTGTGTGAGGATTTGTGCAGATACACAGCAAATAGCCGCATTATCTGACAATTCACAGAGACTAAGGAATAATTCATGCATAAACTGCGGTCTATGCACTGTGGTGTGTCCAACTGATGCTTTTCTCGAAGCTCCATCAAGCCATTCTGTTTTAAGGGCACTGGGATCTGGAATGACATTAGTTATGATAATTAGCCCAGCATCAATAGCTGCAATTCAGCAAATGTATCCTAATAAACCAGATATCGAAGGATCAATCATTTCGGCTGCAAGGATTATGGGATTTCAATATGTGTTTTGTTCTTCATCTGGAGCTGATGTTACTGTGTATGAAGAGTCTTCAGAATTTATTGAAAGGCTTGACAAAAGAGAAGGTCTTCCTCTGTTTTCTTCAAATTGTCCTGCATGGGTCACATTTATTGAGAAATCTCATCCAGAACTTATATCTCACTTAACACCAGTTAAGTCTCCACATGTTGTATTGTCTCGGATGATAAAAACCAGAGTCACCCATTTAAAAAACATGGATCCATCCAAGCTTCATTTTGTTTCTCTTTTGCCATGTACTGCAGCTAAAGATGAGATAAAAAGAATGCAACTTCAAGGAGAAATTAACACTGTATTGACAACAAGAGAGTTCTTATCCTTAATAGGTCAATTTGGCGTTGATTTGAGTATCATGAAATCTGGATCCTTTGATCCACCATATAACTCGATCTCAAAGACATCTGTTATGGATGAGATTCCAGGAAGGCATATTTCGTTTATTCTAAAGGCTAGTTATGCTGAAGGAGATACAAGTGTATTGGTTAATCAAAAAGGAATTGCAGAAGGAAATTTTGTATTAAATGGAAAATCTGCAAGAATTGCTGTATGTAATGGGATTGGATCTGCAAGAGATTTGATTGAATCTGGAAAATATCATGAGTATTCATATATTGAGGTTTATGCATGCCCTAATGGATGTGCTGGTGGAGGTGGACAACCAAGGACAAAATCAATGGAAACTATTAACAATCGTGTGTTACAAATAATGAAGTTTTCTGACAAATTCCCAGAACTTGGTACACTTCCTTTGACAGAACCAATGTTCAGAACTCATTTTGAACCACAAGAGTCTGCTATTATGCACCGTTATAGGAGACAGAATATTCTCCCATTGGTTGCATATGGATCTGCAATGGGACATGCAAAACAGTATGCAAGAATTTTCTCTACATCATCAGGCTGTCAATCAATTCCGATGAACCAGCTCGATATCACCGAGATTAAGAACAATGGATGTATTATTTTCTTTATAGCAACAACAGGGGATGGAGATTTTCCGTTGAATGCTGAAAGGTTTTATTTTGATTTGGAAAAGGATTCACGAGATCTTGCAGGTGTAAATTATGCAATATGTGCTCTTGGTTCAACTAATTTCGAGAATTTTTGTTTAGCAGGAAAGAAACTCCAAAAGCTTTTAGAATCAAAAGGAGCCAAACAGTTAATTCCAATGATATTATCAAATGCTGCAACAATGGACCGTGGGATGGGTGAAATGGAAAAATGGACAGTTCAACTCTCTGCTTTGCTTCATCTAAGGCCTCCAAAGTTTGTGACAAAGTTGAAGTATAATATTGAATTATCTGATGATAAATCAATAGTTGAGAGCCCATTAAGACCTAAAGGATTCGAAATAGCTGAGCTTGTGGGTTCAACCAGGATGACACCACCAAATATTCAGCCACCCATGCATCGTTATGTGGTTAAACTTCCCCAAGGAATGGATTACGAAGCCGGTGATCACTTTAGTATATTGCCAGAAAATCCGGTCGAAATTACCGAAGAAGTGATTAAAGCTCTTAAACTAGATCCCAAAGAAGTTTATATTGTAACTCCAACAACCGAAGCTTCCTTATCATTTATTCCACAAAGGATTAGTATTGGTCAGCTATTTGGAAGATATTTAGATTTATGCGGGCCTACTGACAAAAGTCTTATTCTTGCTTTTCATGATTATGGCGAAGAAAGCCTTCAGCAAGAATTACAAAAATATATTCAAAATGATAATGCACTTCTAACACTATCCACCACTACCACATGCGCCGAGTTTATCATTAATTATGCTTCAAAAAGCCAACCCCCTCTGGATCGACTTATTTCGTCTTGTCCTCATATTCAACCTCGTGTTTTTTCAATTGCATCAGCACCCAGCACAAATCGAGGATATTTAGAATTACTTGTTCATTCTGTTTTATATGGGCCAAAATCAAATCGCAAAGGCTTGACCACATACTATTTGCAAAAAGAGGGATTGAAGTACATAGCTGTTCAATCTCACAAGGGTATTTTCAGATACCCATCTGATTTGGAAACACCAATTATCTTTTGTGCCATTGGAAGCGGACTTGCTCCTTTTGAAGGAATATTGTTCCATCGTAAATACTTACTTGAAAAGGGTATGAAAATCGGACCAGCACTTTTGTTTTTCGGGGCTAGATACCAAGCTGCCTTTCCATTATTGATGAAGAAGTTAGCCACTCTTTTAGAATGCAAAGCAGTTGACAAGGCATTTGCTGGCTTTTCAAGAGATGGACCAAAACATGTTCACATTCAAGACCTGATGAATGAGAGATCCCAAGAAATTTGGGACTTATGGAAGAATCCCAAGACAAAACTATTCTATTGTGGCCCAAGAAGAGCAATACCAGATGATATCCGTGAGATAATGATTGAAACAACAATGAAAGAAGGTAAAATGCCTCGAGAAATGGCAGAATCGTTTAGCCAAAGTCACTCGTTTGTAATGGAATCATATGGATAAAAAATATATGGCTTATAAAAACTTATTTAATATCAAACCAAGAATTAGAAAATTGGCTCATTATATTGTGATAGGATCTTCTTCTGTGAGCATATCTTTCTCGACGTGACCTTCACTTGAACCCTTGCTTACAGGGAGATTGTTTGTTATAAAGAAAATGCATACAAGATTGGTACACAATATGTATGCAATATCTGCTTCAAATGATGATCCCAGGCGAGTCCTTGACGCATATAACCTCAGGATAACACGGACTATGTCAAGAATTTCAGGAATTGCAACGATAAAAGACACAAGAATCATTGAGGCATTGCTTACTATTTGTATATTGAAGATTCCTAATACAATAATAAATGTAATAATCGAATGCATGGTGATAGTGAATGAAAGCACAGGAATTTTCATTGATGAATTCTGGAAGAATACAGAAAGAGCATTTAGTGGCATTCCTTCGGTAATAGTCAGCTGTAATCCCAAAAGTATGATAAGGGACAAACAAATGATGATTCCAATAGCCCATGATCCAAAAATTCTATTAGCCCATCCATGGGTTAAGCTATTGAAGAAGGCCATTAAAAACAGAATATATATACCATGGAATATTTCTGGCATAATATCATAAATAGTAGAAAACCAATAAGAAGAATAATACTTCATTACAAGCCATGGTCCATCCAAACATATTAAAAGAAGACCCAAATATAGTGTGCCCCAATGATCAGGTCTTGTTGGATAAAGCCTTGACGGAACGGACTTAATAAATAAAATAGAAACCCAGAATGTCATCATAGAAATCAATACAAATCCATGAATAGAAATATAATTTCTTAGTGATGTGCTTGTGAATGTCAGAGACTGTAATAAATTAGCATTTTCAGTTTGATAAACATCAGCTACCAAAGAAATCGAATAGAAATCAATGAAATTGTTCTTGGATATGATGATCTCTTCGCATTTACCATTTTCACAAAGAAGTTTCATTTCTTTTTCTATTTCTTCACTTCGCACCTCATTAAGATATTCGTCATAAAACCTTAAAACACCAGAAATCCCAACAGATAAATTGTTTTTTTCAATAAAAGATGGAGCAACATCCATGCCAATTATTGCAAAAGAGCTGAGTTGTGTATACATTTTATATTGTGCGCGATGCGATATCCTTTTATAGTTAATTCCTGTCTTTTGGGTAGAAAAACTCTGGTAAGATGTGTTTCTAGGCAAAAAAGTCCCCACCAATAAAATTGCGCATATGGTAATGATCAAAAACATCCATGTCATCGAGCGAGAAGGAGACATCGACTCTATCAGTGTCGAATTAGTTTTCTCATCAGGTACAATTGATCTCATCCCTAAATGACCAAAACAGGTTATTTCATCGTTTCATATATTTACGTTGTAAAATCCAGGTTAAATACCCTCTTTAGCTAGTATTGATTCTGCGTATTCTTTGACTTCCTTGAGCCTTCTATGGACAAGGATTTCGGCTTCTGAGAGTCTCTGCTGACAGTCTTTGAGGGATTGTGTAACCTCATCCATTTGCTTTTTTAGTCTTTGCTCGACATCATCGAAATTTATGGATGTATCTGGCCCTGCGAAACTAACTGTTGGCGGCTTTTGGATCGCTGAGTTGTCGAATTTCGGGAAGAGTAAGAACTCACCGTTTAACTGGCGTACAGAAGGAAGGAGTTCTCTTATGAACTGTGAAAGATTCGATTGCTGGGATACAGGGTTCTGTCTTAGATCTAAATATCGCAAATTCACTAACTTTGTAAATTCTTCTGGCTTTATTGCATTGATTTGGGAAATTCCACATTCTTTCAATGAGAGATACTGCAAACTGGTTATTTTTCCAATCCCAGACAACGGAACAGATGTTCTATCCAGTGTCAAACGCTCTAATTTATTCAAACTCTCAGTGCCTGACAAACTAGCAAGTTTATTCCCAGTTAAATCTAATGTGACCAAATCTGGGCATAATTGACCAAGCTGAGAAATGTCTGTTAATCCTAAGCTCGCTAAAGAGAGATTATATACTGTTGTTGTGTCATAATTGCCCGAGTGGATCTTAACAATCGCTGCTGTTAGCATTAATAAACGTATATTATAAAAAAACTAGTGTGACTGAGGTTTATAGCTCTTTGGTTTCTGCTTGAGCTTCAGGAGCTGGAATAGGGGTTGGTACTGGGACAAACTGTGCAAAAACGTTGTACCTCATCTTCATTCCATCGAGCGAGGCTGGTGATCCCTTCTGAGCAGCAAGAATACCATCCATTACTGTCATATCTTTTTTGGCAGCTTCGATTCCTTTTTCAGCGATTCTCTTCATGACTTTGACATAGAAATCAGCGCCAGCAACAGCTTCCATCTTTTGGATTGAAGCAGTTTTATCTGTAGCATCAATAAACTCTTGAACAATTGGTTGGGCATCTTCGACAAGACCAGCTTTGTTGTTAAGGAGACCATCAACACCACGCATTGTTCCGCAATGACCATTCATGAATTCAATTACACTTTCTGCTGTGCGATCGCTGTCATACTCAACGATTTGGCCCTCTTTGAAGAGCTTAATTGTTGGAAATCCAGAAACTTGATATTCTTCGCAGAATGTCTTGTATTTGTCACAGTTCAAAGCACCAATAGTGGAATTGGCTTCAAATCTCATAGCAGTGGCAGCAATTTTTGTTTGTGGGAGGAATCTCTTGCAGTGGCCGCACCATGGTGCATAGAATGTCACAAATACACACTTGCGCTCAGAAATTGTCTTGGGGAGGCTTACTGGATTCATTTCTACCATAAGCCTTGGTGGTCTTTTAGCCTTAATTCCAGTGTTTTCTTCGACAAAGTCTGCAAAACTATCAACAGATCTATCGCCTTGGTATTCGATTCCCTCTTTCTTGCCCTTTGGAAATAGATACATTGTGGGGTACCCATTAACCTTGTTGGCATCACAAACTTTATTGTTCTTTGAACAATCAACACCAGCAAAGTTAGCTTCTGTAAACAATGTCGAGGCTTCAAGAAAATCTTCAGCCATTGCTCGACAGTGACCGCAGTTGGGACTGTAGAATTTTACCATCGCAGGCTTTTCACCGCCAATGATGCTTTCGGCATTGTCTGATGTGATTTCAATGTAATCACACAGAGAAAAAACAGAAAAGAAAACAAGAAGCATTGTGGCCAAAGAAAAAACCGCCTATATTTTGGCCACCCAAATATAGTATAATAGAGCTTTAATTCGCTTATTTTTGGCTTAATGAAGCAACAAGGCAAGAAGCTGTGTTGAAAATTTTTTTTGCCTCACAGATAGATGAGTATAGCCAGGCTTCTTGTGCGTTTGATTTAAGTGTTTTTATGTGCTTTTCAAACTCTTCTTTGAGGATCATTGCACAGATTGATACAGATATTGTTTTTCCATTAAATGCAATACAATTGTTCCAAATGAGGTTCATGTCTGCAATAAAACTGTCTATGTTTGTGTATTCTTTTTTTTCTAATTTCTTTTTGATTGTGGATAAATCCATCGGTTTTGATACTTTTGATCTATACTCGTTTTTGATTTCTGGGTATTTTTCTTCAACAGAAACAAGAAACTCTTCGGAAATCTTATTCGATGATAAGCTATTTACAATTTTCAAACACTGAGACTCCCAAGAACTCATATATGAATTTAAAATCTTAGATTTATTAAATATATGAGAGGAGGAGACACTCCTCATCATGTACTGCATATTCCATCAAATTTTCCCAAGAATTTCGAGATAAAGAAATTCTGTTTATTGGGATCGTGTTAATAGCGAGTGGAGTATTATTATACCGAATAATAATGAGAAAATTCGTTTCCCTTGTTTTTTATTAATTATCAAATCCTGTTTTCTAAGCAATCACAATCTTTTTGTTGATCAAATATCAAAATCACACAAGTTGAATGGGATTATACCGGAAAACCTTGATGAGAAAGATTTTTTTCCATTTTTGACCAATATTTTAGAATTTGAGCAAATTGAGAGATTTGTTAATAATCCTTGTTTAGGACCTGAGAGATTTTCCGAGTTTTTTAATGAAAACCAAATATTAGCTTTATGTACATTGATTGAGATATATTGGATGAATTGAATATCGATAATGTCGATCAATATGGACTTTTGATTAGTCTAGCATTTGGAAAACTATTAATTCCGGGACTATTCTTGCATTCTTCTTGTTATGTTTTCCAATAATGAGAATAGCAGAATTCCATCATATTTAATGGTTAAACCAAGTGGAGATATTAGGATTATAAAGGATGAAGATAATAAAAGAGTTCTTGCAAGTTTTAAAAAAGAAGAGTCTTTATCTCTTCGCAATGGCTGCCTGATAATAATCAATTCAAGTGAGCATAGTATCAAGTTAGAATTCTCAAATTCTAAAGCAGCTAATATTGGATATTCTGCAATGATTGCATCACCATCTCATGGGTTCTCTTTGTTTTTTTTTCCTAAAATATGTTCAGTATGTGAACATGGATCTTTTTCTTTTTGCCAAACGAGAATGTTCGATTATGATTGAGTATAACTAATGAATGCATAATTAAGAGAGAATCCTAATTGATCATATATTGTATGATATTGAATCGATTATCAATATGAATAATGTATCAATACTTATCAAGGATCTTAGACAGTTTTTGTCATTCTTACGAGCATCTTTATCTGAATTGGTGTGAAGAAAATTAATGATCTTTAATTTTCCGCAACAACACACCAATAACATACCTTTGAAAATTCAGCAAGAAGAGTAAGCGATTTAAGCAAATCTAACCCCAATACTAGTGTTAATGCCAAATAAAATTAGAATTCACATTGTTATTGTATCTCTTTTAATGCAAGCAGTTGAAGAATGGGCCTTATAATTACTCATAATTTGATTAAATAAATCAAATATTGTCCTTTATTATTTTAGTCAACTTCTTCGACACGTGGACCACCAGTTCTACCACCTTGTGGTGGGCGAGCACCTCCTGGAGCAGGGCCTTGAGCACCACCGCCTTGCATGTTAGCAAACATTGATGGGTCAATACCGCCTGGCA
>Ga0209639_1002657_pt1 | contig 13476 bp, 5 predicted proteins | sample EPASupsiteHSE605_FD_187268 | JGI IMG/M metagenome (GOLD analysis project Ga0209639, IMG submission 187268) | Bioremediated contaminated groundwater from EPA Superfund site, New Mexico - Sample HSE6-05 (SPAdes) (version 2) | ecosystem: Environmental > Aquatic > Deep subsurface > Groundwater >...
GACGGACTGACGGACTGACGGATATTCATTTACCCTTTTGGTCAGCTTATCTGTCTACCGCAGGACACCTTACGCCGTCAATCTTCGGATGATAAACGGCGTCAGTAACATAATACATTAAATTTGATACCGCTGTGGCAATTGTACAGTTGCACCCTCTTTTTTTGCTTTTAGGTCTTAAATGATTTGTTTTAGTCCCTCCACCCTTACCATTGATCTAGTGCAATTCCTTTCTTGCTTAATGAATTGACCAGTAAATAAGTGAAGCATCCATTAACAAGGTGCTTTACTCATTTCATATCGCTTATAGGTTACGTCTGCTATTCTCAAATTCCTTAACGAATTTATAGAACATACTTTTTTTTAAGTTCAAATCTTTCATAGCCTGAACTGCTGTTATTTGATCATGTTTCCACTTGGTATATGTTACTTCAAAGTCTTTAGGGATTTCTAGTGTAGGTCTTCCAAGCTTCAAGCCTTTCGCCTTTGCAACAGCAATACCTTCTGCCTGTCTTTGTCTAATATTATCTCGTTCCTGCTGTGCCACATATGAAAGAACTTGTAAAATCAAATCACTGATGAAGTTACCTAAAAGGTCTTTATGTAATGTAGTATTCAGCAACGGCATATCCAACACGATTATATCTATTCCTGAACCAGTTAGACCCTGCCATTCGCTAACTATCTCTTTGTAATTCCTCCCAAGTCGATCAATTGATTTAACATAGAGAAGATCACCTGATCGCAAGCATCTCTTTAAGGCATTGTAATTTTCTCTATCGAAGTCTTTCCCACTTTGCTTATCAATGAATATATCTCGCTCGTCAATAGATAAGTCTTTAATAGCTTCTAATTGCCTGTCGATGTTTTGATCTTTACTTGAAACTCGGATATAACAAAATTGTTTTGTCATGCTAACACCTCCAATATTGTTAACATAATTATATACTAAAACGTCCATAAATGTATATAAATATTTATGGACGTTTTTAAATTAAATATTAACTTTTACGAACGTAATTAATGAGGTTTCTAAGGGTTTCTCAAGTGTCTATAAAGGTATACTTTACTGGACGGTGGTAGCAGTCTTAAAGGTAAGTACATCCAATGTAAATAGAAATATGGGACAAAAAAACAGACCGTCATAAATCGAAACTCATGTAGACCAAATACAATATGTTCCGACCATCGTGACCTCAATGTATATCTTTTCGACTTCTCTGTTTCAAACAGACGCTCAACAAAAACCCCAATTCCTACAATCAGTCACAATAAAATTGAAACCAAAAGAGTTATAGAAAATGTTAAAAGTCCAACGAACTAAATACAAAAGCTAACCTTTGCAACTTTAAATATAGGCTTCAAACTATCCCCTAAATATTTCATAACTTCATTAAAACTACAATAATGTTATAACAGGTCGAAATGAGCAAAGTGAATATTTCGTTTTATAAGTGCAGTTGATTCGGAGAGTGAGTGCATCTATCTCGGAAAATGAGTGCGTAGCTATCGGAAAACAGTGCAATCCCTCCTTGGCACAGGATGCTGACTTATGTCTCTTTTTTCATCGCTCTCTCCAGAAAACCAATGCGATAAACTCTGCGCCGCAGGCGCTATGGTACTTACGCAACCCCTGCACTGGCTTCCGTTCTATATGCACTCATTTTCCGTGACAACCGCACTGACTTTCCGATTCAACCGCACAATTTGGTCCGTTATATTCACAAAGGACAAAAGCACAAAAAAATTAATTACTTAACCCCTTTTGTTTGAGCTTTTTATTAATTTTTAGAAAGGGGACGAAATCGTTGTTGTCTCTTTCTGCTTTGTTATCATGAAGGTGTTGACGTTCTAAATATTTAATTTGATTTTCAATATCATAAATCCTAACACTAATTTCATTTTTACCATTTTCTATATCGCTTACGGTCATTGTTTCTAAAGCTAAATATGTTAATTGTGACAATAATTGTTTTCCAGATTTTATTGTTTTGTTCATAGAACTAGCAAATATAGACATTGTCAATAATGTAAATACATTATCTGAATTGTGTAGTTCAAAACCAAACTTTTCAAAATACTTAGCAAAATTATCAAGATTTATATGGTAATAATTATTATTAAATGATTTCCTGAAAACTATAAAATCTAGAATATTTTCAAAAATATCATTATCAATCTTTTCATTGATGATCATTTCTTTACATATTTCACTCTTTTTCAATTGATCAACCATTTTCATATCGCTTTCAAAATAATAAGAGTTGTCTGAATATTTATACTCTTTATTTTTATGATCTATAATATATACGATAGCATGCTCAGTAATTTTAATAAATAATTTATAATACATATTTGATAAATCATTCTGCAATTTAGAATTATATTTACTACAAAGTAAAGTTGAGAATTGTAATATTTCTTGAATATATATTGCTAGGGAATTTACTTCATAATTTTTGCTATAGTTTAAATAATTTAATAATTGATTAAATAAATTTAATGCTATCATATCCCCTTTAGTATTCTTTGAATTATTTTTATTATATAGAATAATTTCTTCTGAAAATGATTTAGAAATTTCTCTAGATACATCAATTTGTATCCAATTCGATGGAAAATTTGCAAATATAGAACAATATTGAATATTATAAAGTCGACTTTCTTTGTTAATTTCAAGTATATCGAATAAAGATGATTCTCTTACAGATATGCCTGAATTTAGAACTTCAATTTCTTGAAACTTCTGATTTTTAATGAGTAATCCATATTCATGTTTTTGAATATAATTTTCTGTTTTAATTTCATTTTCCCAATCAATATTTGGCACTTCACCATTTTCTTTAAAGGGAACGAAGAATTTACAACTTTCATTATTTTTGCGGACATTAAATGAATTTATAATTTTAGGTTGTTGATTATTAATTTTAATTTCAATTTCATATTTTACATCTTTCATTACTTTCTCAATATAATTGACAATTTCAGTGTAATCTACATCCCTATTTAGATATAACTTAATTTCTGTTCCAACATTGATTTCATCTTCGCGCTCAATAAAAAAACAACCGTCATAATTCGGAATATGAAGCTTTAAACCTTCACTCTCAAGTATAAAACTTTTAGTTTTTACATCAATTTCTTTACATACCATAAAAGAAGATAAAAAACCTATTCCAAAATTACTTATTGGTTTATACATGATATTTAAATCATCATATTCTTTATTTCCAGAATAAAAACTTCTTCCAATGCTTGTAAAATATCGTTCAATTTTATATCTATCCATACCAGTACCACAGTCTTTAATTTTAAAGTAAGATTTACTATCTTCGTCTTTTCCCATTTCAATTTTTATAGTTTTATCAAAATCATTATCATCGATTGCTTCCCTTACAGCTAAGGCATCTATAGAATTTTGTATAAGTTCTCTTGCAAATACTTCTTTTGAAGGGTATATGTTATTACCTGTAAGTAATGGTAACAACGTAGGTATATAAGCCTCAAAGTTATAATTATTAAAGCTATCTTTAAGATTATTATTTTCTACTTTTGGCAATAAATAATACAATTTTAATCCAATTATCTTAAAGTAGTCTTCATATTTGTTTATCAATAAATCAAACTCTTTTATAAACAATACAGCAATTTTATGTGCTGTAGCTTCATTACATATAAGTTGTATGTAGACACTCCTTCTATCAGGATCAGATTCTATTTTTATACTTGGAATAGGAACATTTTGATGAAATTCATTTTGCTCTAATTTTATGTTCACATTAAATTTTATGTTTTGGTTATAAAAATCATCTGCATATTCTGTCAAAACCAAGTAAAGATCCGTAAAAAATATGCCGACCATACTAAATGCTAAATATTGTTTTGTTTGCTTTGTACTATTATGAATTAATTTATCACATTCTTTTTTAAGTGATGCCAATTCTTTTATTGCGAAAAGACTATGAAACTCATCATACTCTATATTAGAATCATTTAGACAATCATTAAATAGTTCTTTTAATATTTCGAAATATTTCTTATATTGTGAATTATGTTGTGAATTTTGCTCACTTTCCATAATATTCTTATAACTTACTGTTCGATAATTTATTGCATATAAAATAAATAAAATATTTTTATAATCACTATCTAAATGTTTATTAACATCTTTGAAACCAGTAAGGACTTTATCTGTCCATTTGATAATTTCACCACAAGTAAAATATGTTTTATTCATTTTCCCATTAGCTATATCATATTTACTATGAATATCTGGTTTAGTAGATTTAAAAATTTCAATTAACTCAATTATTTTACCAGAATTGTTATTATTTTGAGGGGGTATTTGCTTATTTATAATTTCTAAAGACTCTTCTGAATATACAAATTTATTTTGAATTAATTTTATATCATATTTTTCATCATAAAAATCTATTACACTAAATGTATGTTTATCTTTTCTGTCAGTCCCAACGGAACCTCCTGCGAATACATCTATAATGCTATTAGTTGTTTTATAGTATTCTTCTGTTATAACTGGTCTTTCTAAATCAAAATGTTTATGTCCATGGAGCACAGTTTTCACATTCATATATTTAAGTTCCCGAATTACATCTGTATAATTTCTTAAAAGGCTTGAATCATTACCATTTTGTTTTTGTACTAGCTCTGGAAATAGGTAAAAATGATGGTGAAATAATGCAACAACATTATAATCAACTAATTTTTTGATTTCCGATCTAACATTACTAATATGAGATAATTGTATTTTACCATAAACGTTATATTCAATTTTACTATTATTTTCATTTTGCAGTAGCTCAATAATATTATTTTTATTTAAACCTAATTTATTAATTTTTTCGTTACTTATTTTTTGTATATCTTTTATACAAAGTTCATCAAAAATAAGCTTTTTTTCAAGTTGACACGAATTAAAACCAATAAATACAATTCGTTCATTATCATATCGTTTTATAACTATTTGATTTCCTTTATGATAAAAATCAGGAATATTACCATAAAATCCAACTAAAAAATCATTGTATTTTTTCCATCTGTCTATCTCATTTTCCACTTTTATTATGTCATGGTTTCCAGGAACGAAAACGAAATCATTCTTATTCAATTTAAATTCTTCCTGTATTAGATTCACTTGTTCTAATATTATTTGAAAAAAAGAAATAGCTTCTTTTATCAAATTTCCTGTAACGTAGTCCACTTGTCCATCAAAAATATCGCCTGTAACAAGCACACATTTTATCGCACATAACCCATTATTATCCAGTGAACTAACTATTTTAAATGCTATATCATTAGAATCCATATATGTTTTCCCAATATGTATATCTGATAAATGTAAAACTCTAAACGCTGACAAAATCAGCACCTCTTTCAATTTTAATATCACTTTAAACTCAACAATATTACCAATTCGACAAGTAATTACCTATTTCCTTTGTGTAGCAATAATAAAAAAGCTCAACCTTCAAAAGATTGAGCTTTTTATTGGTTCTAGAAATTTGTCTCCAACTATATTCCATCTAGACCCTCACATTGTCTTATAAGGAGTTCGCTTTGGACATTAGGCAATATCCCCACAATCCGCTGTAAGTTACTCAAACATAGTAGAATAAAGTAATATAATCTGGTAAATTCGTTTAAATTAGAGCTATTTTAACCTTTGATAATAATTTAATCATATATTTTAGCCATTTACTCTACCATGCTTCCATATAGTTAAATTAACTCAATATTGATTATATCATTCAATATTGAGATTAACGCTCTGGGACTGTAAGAGTTAATACATTTATCTCAATGCAATGTTAGGCATGAAACGCTTATTAACTGAGATAGTTCACCGTTTGTGGACACGCTTCTACTGATTTAAAGCATTAAGCAGTAACGACCCTCTACCTAAAGTAGAGGGTTATTATATTGTTATTTTATATCCTTTAAGCCATTTTCCGCATTTATCCTAGACTCGTTATATTTATCATTTTCCGTAATTTCCATAACTTTGTTCAATAATTTTTTCTCTAAATCTTTATCTAGTGTTCTATAAGATGCTGTTAGAAAATATTTAGGGTAATTAATCTCATTAGAAATTTCAACATTATTCATATATAAATAGAATGCTTTTTGCGGTATTTCTTTAACAATAGTATCATAATCAGATTGCTTCGGGGCAGGATAACCAACATCTGAAAACCAATTAAAGCTACTATAATCACTTTTATCAATAGATTTTATATTCGAAGTAGGAAAGTCAATTTTATCCAATTTTATTTCAGGTTTATAATTTGCTAGAATGTAATTAAAAGATTCACCTGATAATGCACTAAGAGCTATTTGTCTATCATGAACTTTGTCCAAAAAACCTTTTACAGTGTCGATGTCATCTTTACTCGAAAGGACTCCCATATGGTCTATTCCTTTGCTTAAATAAATATTCATATTAAAGTATGCGTGAATTTGACCACATAATATCAAACTTCTAACAATATGCGCATTATAAGCATATGGAGTATTAGGAAAATCCTTTATTGTTAGATTGGCGAAATCTAATGCAGTATCTAAATTAGGTTCTTTCAAATTCTTAATCATAGTATTATATGGCTCAGGGACTTTTACTTCAACTTTGGTAACTTCTTTACTTGGAGTGAGCGAGCTGGCAGTATTAGCAGAACACCCTCCAATAAGTATGGATAGCCCTAGAACAAAAATAATTGCTTTCTTCATTGTCTTTTCCTCCATTTTTCTAAATAACAAATTACTGATTTTGTCCACAGAATTTTGTTCACTATTTCACAATATTTACAAATACATTATGATACTACCAATTCGCCAAGTATTTACCTTTTCCTTTAAGAGCAAACGAAAAACACCCACCTAAAAAGTTGAGCGTAATATTAAACGAACCATTCTTCTACTATAAATTCCCACCTTCAAACCTCTTTACAAATCACCGATTAGGACATTCCCCATGAATACTCTCCTAAGATGAGCAGGAGCTTTAAGAAAAATAGTTGCGTGGTTACTATAAGATATTAATATTTGTATATAGAAACTACGCAACTAAATAATTATTTCTTCCTGCTGACTACAAGTAGTATGAATAGAGGCTGTGACGATCAAGACAATCCTCTGACATACACGTATGACCTTTTATCTCCATCATCCTGACTTCTTTGAAATCCTAAACAACATATATAACTTAAAAACATCTCCTTTCCTAGCACCCTTGATACTGCTGATTTATCAAGTCCAGTATCTTCAATAATTTGGCTTATTGTAATCTTAGCCTCAAGAAAATTCTCTTCAAAGTATCCTGCGATAATTTTGTCGTTTTTTGCTTGAAGGTGTTTTCTACCGAATATTTTTTGCTTTAACAGTTCATAAGGATTCCAATCTTCTACTTTGCACCCTGGAAACTTATAAGTTAAAATATCCAATAACATTTGATCATTAGAGAAAATATATAACTTTCCAGGTACATCCTTTGAATTATCCCTCTGAGAAGTCCTTTTGATCTCTTGGGAGTAATCACAGTTCATGTCCGAAATCTTTACACGTTCAATATCCTTATTGTTGAATCGTCTAACCTTATCAATAGGTCTACACTCTATATCATCTGCAACCGCTCCACATATTGCCTTATGCAAAGCAATATAATAATCTTCAGTCTTATTCAAAATTCCTTCGACTATAACAATATCGCAATCCAAATAATCGTTTTTGCCCTTCGTACCGCCATAGTGGTCAACTTTGATTTTACCCTGATTAATTAACTCTTCTAGGTACTCCTTAACTTCATCTTCATGGTCTTTAAAGATTGGCAAATATATTTTGCTTTCTGGATTTTCCCTGGCAACCAATTCAACTTGCTTACAAAAAGCTCGTAATACTTCCTTTTTATCTAGCTCCCCTCTTGTAGACTTTAGATAGGTATTTTGGTGAATCACGAAATTCTTATATTCTCTAATTGACCTAAAATCAAAGAATCTGTAATTTTTATATCTATACGTTAAGTCGATGTCAGCAGTACCATCAAAGATTACTGTATGAAATTTTTCTCCATAGGTATCATTGCAATAGTGGCTAGTTGTTATCGATATTTGCCTAGTTTTCTTGTTTACAGTTTTATGACCACCAAACCTAAAGAGACTTTCTAAGAAACTGGTAAGTTTAAACTCCAACTGACTTGAAGAAAATATATCAATAGTCGAGTCCCACAAATCCGCACTAAAAGAAAAATCCGAAGCTACTAGGTCAATTGCACTACGCCATTCGTCTGAGAACTGGAAGAGTAGCTCCACTTGTTCTATGGCGTATTTAAACTCGTTGTATATTGCTTCATTATTAATAAAGGCTAAGTCAATCCTTTCTCTGTATAATCTAAATTGTGCAGAGTTACAATGTTCCAAGAATAACAGCTTTGGCTTCTCGTCAATAAATAACTTATTTCTAGTTAATACATTTCCCTCATATTCAAATTCTCCAAAATTTTTAAAAAGAATATCTTTAGAATTATTATAGAAAAGCCTCTCATGCGCAATAACTGCGATTGGATGATTTCTTTGTTCACTGAACCTATTATTGAAGCGACATTGACGCTTATACTTGCAGTTCCTATAATTACCCACTTTAGGAACGCATTGTGTTTGATTTGCTAAGCATTCATCAGCTTCAAAACCATAAATTGGATAAGAGACTTCTTTTCCAACTCTTTCATTTATTCGCTTTACTAAACCTTGAACATCTTCAATTCGTTCCTTTACCACAACACAACCATAGTTAGGTTCGATTTTAAGCATTTCGCTAATAAATATTTCAATAATAATTGATTTTCCTGCCCCAATGTCCAGAGGTACTAAGTCAGCGGTATTGGAAGGTTTTCCTTTAAGAAGAATCGTTACAACATCTATAACATAACTCTTATGTTTTTCGTTAATGCACTGTCCCAATTTATTCAAATGTGCAATTACTTCCAGAGCAATCCTATCCCTTATTTCAATATCTTGCTGACTCATCTCTCGAAGGTCTGGAATGTCCTGCACATTAACCATTTTTTCCTGAATTGACCTATATTGTGAAACAACCTCCAAGTCATATTTAGCCTTTTGCAGTTCCTCTAGTACGTCAAGCCATTGCATTTTTTTCGCTAATTTGTCCAACGGTAATTGTGCCCCACATCCAGAGCAATGAAGCCAGAAATAGGCTTTATTAAACCATGCTGAAGGATTTCTATCCTCCTGGTCTGGTAGTGGGCAATGGCAAACTATTTTGTGTGGGGTATCGTTTACAACGTCTAGTCTTTCTTTAACTAGCCTTAATATCCTTTTCTTTGCATTATCGTCTATATCAAGAGGTTCACTCTTTCTCGCCTGTCTGATAATTGCTTTTACAAGCTGTTCAGGAGGTTCTGGCAAAGAGTTTTTAATTTCTTCTTGGGTATATCTCTTTTCGGTAAAGTGTATAATGAATACTGAATAGGGGTTATCCTTATCCTTTCTGTGGTCGAAACCTGGCAAACGTAAACAGTGGGACTCGTTCACACAGGAGGTATCGCCCTGAAATTCCTGAATTAATTGCATCTGAATAAATCTAAATAACTCCTTTTTTCCGTTCTCTACCAACCAAATACAATGCAAACCATTCTTAGTGATCCAAACAATTGAGGGTTTTACCCTATGAGAAATAACACTATCAAATTTAGCTCTTTTCCATTTTCCCAATTTTTTAGAATCCTGTCTAATTTCTTTATCCGTACAATCAATATCTACAAATTGAGCGTTAATGTGTACAATATCAGTATCACAGGATGTACAAGACTCCATTGAATTAAAATCAGGTGAATTTATTACAAAGAAAACACCCATATCATTTGAATCATAAATATCGTGGTGGTAGTAATCGATTTTCTCAGCTAAATTTTTCATATTAGAGCGACCCACAAGACGCTTATTTTTACCTTTGTATAGGAAATCTCCTTGCCTAATAAAGCTACTGGAATGTTTATATTTTCCATATACTTTGCCGTTTCCATCTTCGATTAATCTAATCTCATAATCCTTTTCGCCAAAAATCGCTTTTAAGGTTATTTCAGCATCTTTTCTTTTCCTTTCCAAAACCTGCTGAATATGAATTTCATCCATACTAATTGTTTCTCCGTTCAAAATCTTCTCCTCCTTCTTTTTGTGTAAAAATACAATCTTGATCGTGATATTAAATTGGGCAACTGTTTTCTTAGGTTACAACCAAGTGCGAGATTACTTTAAATGTTTTTTGTGTTAAATATTTCCTCTTATAAGGAAAGCATTAACAAATGAGGCTAGTAAAACCATACTAGCCTTAATTAATGTAATTTCAGGTAGTTCTTTTCCCTTTAAGATATAGATAAACAGAACAACCAACTGGTCACTCTTTCGTTTCACGAACGTATAGGTATTATAGGTATGCCATTTATAAAATAATTCAGCAATCACCCTATTACTACTCTTAAACTATACTAAATCACGTTTATAATGTCAATTAGATTTCATTTTATTATTTTTTCTTGTATTTAAATATAATAAATAAGTTGAAGCTCTTAGCATTAATTCATTAATTTATTAAAAACAACATTGCATTACTTTAGTTTAGTGTTTTCTATTTTCCTATTGTCAGTAAAACAACAATAACTGCTTGGAAATCTGGAGGTTGGAATAATAATAGAAATACCCCTCTAGCTGTTCTCAGGACAACTGTAAAGAGGTTTAATAATGCTAATTAGTGGTTTTGCTACAAGAGTTGGAAGAAACGCTATTTAACGTAAATTTGGTCAAGTTACGTCTTTGAACAATACGTCAAGAACCTTCATTCATATCGTAAAGGATAGATTGAGGAATTTATCATATAAAATGGTCAAATTTCCTTCCTAGGGAACATGACTATTTTATCCCATATGTTTATATAATTACCAAATAACATATATTTTCTGTTATTGTAGAGGTATAGCGCATATTAATTTACTCTTTAAGCAAAACATTTTTGAATATGTCTTCAATATCTTGGTACAAGCAAAAAAACAACCCCTAGCATAAAAACTAGAGGTTGAATTAAAATTTTTATTATACTTATTATCATTAATATGACCTTCCTTAAAGAACAACCAGACAATTACCAAAGGAGGATTTATTAAGGACTTTAAAGGTATAGTCATCTTAAAAACTGATTTCTTGCTCTCTGTTAAGTCGATTACTTCCTTCTGGATAATAAGTACCATAATAACAACAAACCCCTCACAACTTGTCTTGTAGACGCTGTGAGGGGTTTGTTTTGGGTCGATAGGGTAGCCGAAGACAAACGGACTTGATTGCCTTGAAGGTGCTACCGACAACTATTATATTATTGACCTTAAAGGAGACAACTTCTTCCCAATAATATGGGAATAAAAAGAAACGCCTTCAGACGCACATAAAGCACGTTTTAAGACGTTCAAACATTATTATAATTAACCTTGAAGAGAAACTATCCATTGGAAAAACTATGTGATATTATACAGACAATTACAAGTAATTAGTTCCCCACTAGATTTTTCAATTATTAAAAACTCTATAACCCTTATATGTGGCGGATTCAAGGCGCGTAGCGCCAACTGGCAGACGCGCTAGATTCAGGTTCTAGTGCTCGCAAGGGCATGGAGGTTCAAGTCCTCTCGACCGCACCATAAGCTGATTAACGTGATTTCCGTAAGGGAGTCACGTTTTTTGCTGTTTCACACATAAACCCACCAACCATCGTATTTGCAAGGTTTTTTCAAGTGGTCTAGTGCTGTTTTTTTACGGGGGAACACCGTATATCTAGTGCTTCTCTATATTCTAGGCATAAAATTTATGATATTACAAGAGTTAATTTATTACAGCTTTAAACGTGTGAGACATTCTAACATAACTCCATACCTCATGCCACTCAAGAACTTCCAACTCCTTACGTAAGGTGTGACATTCGAGTTGTGACTAATATATATGGATAGTTTTATCATCAAAATGAAGTGCTTACTTCAGTATGGTAAAGTGAGAAAACAGTCTATAACTGGGAGTAATCACCTCAGATCGGCTACTACTGCTTTCTCACCTCCTAATTTGGCTAAAATATGAATTGTCTAAACCATTTATAAGAAAAACCGAGCTGCGGCTCGGTCCTTTTATTGTTCTTGGATATCTGAAATTTTGTATTCGTACCCATGAAGTCCCTTGTAATATTCTGGATACATATCTCCTCCACATTTTTCGCAATTAAACTGCGGAGGAACGGTTGGGTCTCCATCATCCATCGCATCAAAATTCCTTACGACTTCTAACGGTATCTCCTCTCGTTCATTACACTGCAAACATATATAATTGACTGAACCCTTCTCTATCGGCATGTTCTGCTGGTTTTGGGGCTTCTTCTTCTTGGGTTTTCGTTGTTTTGATACCGGCGAAATTGTCAATCATCCTCTCTAGGCAAGCTCTTGCTACCTCATCGCTTGCATACTTTATTACCAGTTGTCCGTCTTTAAGACAGACTTCCCCCTTGTACTCATAATAACATTGACAATGAGGGCATACCATCGGATCTTTTCCCGTCTGTTCTTTTATCCGTTGCTCCCATTTTCTTCGTTTTACAGTCTTTTTAACCTTCACTATCCACTTTCTTACTCTTTCTTGCCAGACTGAGATTAGTTTCTTGCTACGTGCTTTGATTCTCCTAGAGTATACACCATAATATCGTATTGTTTTAAATTGTTCATCCGGAATATGTACGATCAATCGAGTTATAAACTCCTCTACTGTTAGTGTCTCCCGTTTCTCTTGTCCATCCTTTTTGTCATGATATCGATATGTAACATATTGACCGTCATATTCCTCGATCCGATGTAACGCTATTGCAGGTCGACGAATATAACGACCAATATATCCTAATTGAACCTTCACATTCCCCTTCTGTTTTGGAGCATAAACATAGAAGCCCTCTCCATTCGCTGAATAGGCCTTCTGTAATAGATGCTGAACCTTCTTCTTTTCTTTTCCGTCTAAATTTCTTCGAATTAGCTTCAATACCACCGTCTGCCATTGCTTACGCAACATTGGAAACGGTATATAGTCATATACCTTCCACTCCCCATTTCTCTTCATTCCTCCCATGCTTACAAGCATATGAACATGAGGATTAAAATTCATCTGAGCACCAAACGTATGTAGCCCCGCTATGATTCCTGGAGTTATTTTAAATCTATCCTTAAACCAGTCTTGAATAATCCCAACCGCCTCATCCATTAGCGGTTTAAGCAATTGCCGATGTCTCTGAAATATTTCTCTTAATCCTTCGTCTATCGTAAACACGACATGTCGATGATTTACCTGAAGAACGTCTTCTGCCATCATTCGGCTCCATTCCTCGGTTTCACCACTTGAACACGTTGTGCAGAATCTTCCTTTACATCGATAC